>OGGQ01001585.1_pt1 | contig 28798 bp, 25 predicted proteins | sample 1571191 | NCBI WGS metagenome assembly OGGQ01 (sample SAMEA2582061, study PRJEB24529) | metagenome | biome: Human gut stool | place: China | collected 2011
CCTCCCTTCCCCAAACCCCATCCCTCCCCCTTCAAAGACTTTTGACCTTATCGAATCCCTTTTGTCGGCTTTCCGCAAAAAACGTTGTGTCGCCTGCCATTCGGCAAAGGCAAAGCAACACGGCTTGTCCACCATTCCAAAAGGATTTTCCAATGCCCTGTTTGAAGGCGGTTACACCGCACCATATCGTTCAAGCCGAGGAAGCGGACTTGGAGGCAATACTGGAGTTGCAGCGGCTGGCGTATCAAGGCGAGGCTAGGCTGCTCAACGATTTTTCCATTCCACCGCTCATGCAGACGCTTGAGGAAATGAAGGAAGAATTCAGAAGCGGCATATTCTTGAAGGCGGTTGATGAGAAAGGGAAGATTGTGGGGTCCGTTCGGGGTACTTTGCGGGGAGATACGCTGCTGATCGGAAAACTGATGGTACATCCAGAACATCAAGGAAGCGGCCTCGGCTCCTGTCTGCTCCAAGAACTGGAAAAAAACTGTCCCGCGCCACGGCTGGAACTGTTCACCAGCAACAAGAGCCTGCGCAATCTTTGCCTGTATGAGCGCAACGGCTACACCCGCTGCGCCGAAAAAGCCGTATCCCCAGCGCTGACGCTCATCTTTCTTGAAAAAAAGCCCTCTCATCCAGCCAGCGCACAGAACCCTGTGTGAGATGCCCGTTTCCCTAAAAGCAAAGGGAGACAGCCTGCCCCAAATCTCCCCGGAAGAAGAACGAGGAAAAGGCTGGCCTCTTCCTCGTTCGCTGTATCCTTGCTACCCTTTTTTATAACCCATGCCGGGCTCTCCGGCCTTGACGAGACGCTTGCCGGAAATATGCTCTATATTCAGGCGGAACACCCGGATCTTGTCGGCGGCGCGGTTGGCGTACTCTTCCGAGCTGATGGTGGAATATTTGTCGCCCACAACCTGCGCACAGCGGACTTTCTCTTCGCGGTCCTCAATTTCCTCAAGAAGCCCGGAGACCATGACGCTCTTGTACTCAATGGAAAATTCTTCGGGCAACACATTCGTTTCCTGCACCGCCACAAAATGCGCCCGTGGATTCGCGGCAAAACAGGCCAGCTTGTAGCCGTCGCGCGCGCAGTGGAAGACAAGCCCCTTGCCGTCTTCCTCAACCGCATACGTCAAAGGCACACCGTAGGGTTCGCCGTCCGGCCCAACCGTGGACAGCACGCCGTATTCCGCAGCTTTCAAATACGCCATCGCCTCTTCATCGGACACCTGCCGATCCTTGCGCCGCATCGCCACCATATGAGCAACCTCCGTGTTTTTCTCCCCCCTATCCTATTCCTTCCCGGCTGTCATTCCCTGCCTTTCCAAAAGATCAGGCGCAAAAAAGAGCAAGGGAAAATGGGGAGCAAGGCCTCTCTTAGAATAAAAACCATCCGGCGCGATCAGAAACGGCCCGAAAGAATGAAACGCCCGGAACTTTTGTTCCGGGCGTTTCATTCTTTCGGGCCGTACTGTCGGGGTCTGGGGGGCGACTCGCCCCCCAGCCGCCGGAGGCACTGCCTTTCTCTTTATTACTTCGATTCGGTGAAGTCGGCGTCGATCACATCGTCGTCGGCTTTCTTGCCGCCAGCCGCGCCAGCTCCGGGCTGGGCGCCCGCGGCACCGGCGGCGTCAGCCCCGGGCTGCTGGCCCTGAGCCTGCGAGTAGAGCTGTTCGGCCAGCTTGTGCGAAGCCTGAGCCAGTTCTTCGGTCGCCTTCTTGATGGCTTCGACGTCTTCGCCTTCCATGAGCGTCTTGAGGGAAGCAATCTTGCCTTCGATGTCGCTCTTGAGGGCCGCGTCAAGCTTGTCGCCGAGATCCTTGATGGACTTTTCAGTGCCGTAGATCAGGCCGTCGGCCTGGTTGCGGGCGCTGATGAGATCCTGCTTCTTCTTGTCGTCGGCCGCATGGGCTTCGGCTTCCTTCACCAGCTTTTCGATGTCGGCATCGGAGAGGCCGGACGAAGCGGTGATCTGGATGGACTGCTCCTTGCCCGTGCCGAGATCCTTGGCGGACACGTTCACGATGCCGTTGGCGTCGATGTTGAAGGCCACTTCAATCTGCGGCACGCCGCGCGGTGCCGGAGGAATGCCGGTCAGGTCGAAACGGGCCAGCGTCATATTGTCGGCGGCCATCGGACGTTCGCCCTGCAGCACGTGGATGGACACGGAGGGCTGGTTGTCCGCGGCGGTCGTAAAGGTCTGGCTCTTGCGGGTCGGGATGGTCGTATTGCGGTCGATCAGCTTGGTGAACACGCCGCCCATGGTTTCGATGCCGAGGGAAAGCGGGGTCACGTCGAGGAGCAACACGTCCTTCACGTCGCCGGCGAGGATACCGCCCTGAATGGCGGCGCCCATGGCGACCACTTCATCGGGGTTCACGGAACGGTTGGGTTCCTTGCCGAAGAAGTCGGCCACGGTCTTCTGGACCAGAGGCATACGGGTCATGCCGCCGACCAGCAGCACTTCATCAATGTCGGAAGGCTTCAAACCGGCGTCGGCCAGCGCCTTGCGGCAGGGTTCCAGCGTCTTCTGCACGAGGTCGGACACCAGCTGTTCCAGCTTGGCGCGGGACAGCTTGATGAGCATGTGCTTGGGCCCGGTCTGGTCAGCCGTGATGAAGGGCAGGTTGATTTCGGATTCCATCGACGTGGACAGTTCCTTTTTGGCGGCTTCCGCGGCGTCTTTCAGACGCTGAAGAGCCATGCTGTCCTTGGCAAGGTCGATGCCCTGTTCCTTCTTGAATTCTTCCACCAGATAGTTGATGACGCGCTGGTCGAAGTCTTCGCCGCCGAGGAAGGTGTCGCCGTTGGTGGCGCGCACTTCAACCACGTTGTCGCCCACTTCGAGGATGGACACGTCGAACGTGCCGCCGCCGAGGTCGAACACGACGATCTTTTCGTTGGCCTTTTTGTCAAAACCGTAGGCAAGGGAAGCCGCCGTGGGTTCGTTGATGATACGCTTGACGTCGAGTCCGGCGATCTGTCCGGCGTCCTTGGTGGCCTGACGCTGGGCGTCGTTGAAGTAGGCCGGGACGGTGATGACCGCTTCGGTCACGGGTTCGCCGAGATAGGCTTCAGCGTCGGCTTTCAGCTTGCTGAGGATAGTCGCGGAGACTTCCTGCGGGGTGTACTGGTGCCCGTCGATTTCAACCACGGCGGCACCGTTGGCGCCAGCCACGATTTTGTAGGGAGCATGTTGCTTCCAATGTTCGACTTCGGGAGAATTGGCCATGCGCCCCATCAGACGCTTGACCGCAAAAACGGTACGGCTGGAGTTCGTCACGGCCTGACGCTTGGCGGCGTCACCGACCAGACGCTCCTTATCAGTGAAGGCGACCACGGACGGGGTCGTACGGCCGCCGTTCGGGTTGGTGATGCATTTGGGGTCTTTGCCTTCCATCACATAGACACAACTGTTCGTCGTGCCGAGGTCAATGCCAATGATTTTGCCCATAATACGTTCCTCCTCGAGGACTCACACCCTATAAAGAGGTGATGATGTCATGTTTTATGCGAAAGAAATAAAGCATCCCTCGATGTCGTCCAGAGGGGGGGAGCATATTTTTTTTACACTCTCATGCGGACCGGGTTGGCTTATCGGCATAACGATATGGAATATCAAAGAATTACGCTTCACATGAGAAAGTGCGCCCCGCTGACCCCTTTCACCGGAAAACCGGCCTGTTTTCCCTTGTCATCGCAATCCGGCTGGAATAAGGTTCTGATCTGGCTTCCCCATCCTCTCTAGACACGGTTTCCGGAGCGTATCCAGCATGTTCACCATATTGCGATCCAAATGCCGCCTTCTAAGAATCCCCCTCATGGCCGGATTCCTTCTTATAGCCGCCTCACTCGTCCTCGCCCCGGCCGCAGAAGCCCGGAACGCCCGAAAAGCCCACGCCGCCCAAAGCACCGCGTCCAGACAGATCCTCAATGTCCGCTCCGCCGTGCTCATGGATGCCCGCACAGGCAAAATACTCTATTCCCAAAATCCGGACGTGCGGATCCCCCCGGCCTCGCTTACGAAAATCATGTCCATGATGGTGACCTTCGACGCCATCCGGTCCGGCAAAGTCAAACTCTCCGATCAGATCCGCGTCAGCCGCCACGCCGCGCGCCAGGGCGGTTCCCGCATGGGCCTGCGCGCGGGGGAACGCGTTTCCCTGAACCGCCTCCTCATGGGGATGGCCGTCTCTTCCGGCAACGACGCTTCGATGGCTGTTGCCGAACGCGTCGGCGGTTCGGGCCGCGCCTTCGTCAAGATGATGAACAACAAGGCCCGCCAGATCGGCATGTCCTCCAGCACGTTCAAAACGCCCAACGGCCTGCCCGCCGCCGGTCAGTACACCACAGCCAGAGATATGGCGCGGCTTGGATACGTGTACCTCAAGAACAATCCCTCCGCGCTCCAATACCACCGCGTCCGCGTGCTCAAGCACCGGGGGGCGGTCACAACGAACAAAAACCCGCTGCTCGGGGCCTGCCCCGGCGCTGACGGCCTGAAAACCGGCTGGGTCACGGCTTCCGGCTACAATATCATTTCCACCGTGCGCCGCGGCAATACGCGCCTCATCGCGGTCATCCTCGGAGCGGACTCCGCCGGGCTCCGCAGCCATGAAGTCCGCAGGCTCGTCGAGGCCGGGTTCAAGTCCCGCACCAACGGCATCACCGTAGCCTCCGCGCTTACCAAATACAGCTATCCCAACAAAGCCACCGCGTCGTCCGTCAAAAAACACAAGATCCGCCGCAACAAGGCCACCGCGCAGGCATCCCGCAGAACGGGAAGAAGCTAAAAAATTTGGGAAGGGCGGGGAAACTTTCTGCAGAAAGTTTCCCCGCCCTTCCCAAAACCCCATCCCTCCCCTTCAAAGACTTTTGACCTTATCGAATCCCTGATGGAAAGCCATCAGCCCTTAAAGGGTAAACGTTGCTCGCTGGAAATCAGGAATACCTCCCTGTCATTCAATCCAGCTGCTATCCCTGCTTGCGGCGTCAAACCATTTCAACGCATTCTCATACGTCTGTTTTTCCTTTCCCGCCTGAGCAGAAGCCCCATACTGGCTTTTTTCTTTTTCAATCATATTATAGGTTCCTATTCCCGGTTCCGTATGCTGCGTAACGGTGGCTGACCAGACCGTATACGTTCCCGAACTGGGGTTATATCTCATTACAGGAACCTTCGTCCCCGAAGGGATATTGGCGATATCGGCTGTCGTCCAATAAAGCATGTTGCTGTTGAAACTCCACGATGTTGCCCCCATCGCGTCCAAGTCTATGCCCGCGGCCTTAAGTGCGGCCATGACATCCGAAGAATGCGAGGTAGCGTTGGATAGCGCGCCGGAATCAAGCCTGCTGACGCCCGCTTCCCGCATTGCCTTTATAATCGCATCCATATCAGTAGAACTGCCGAAGCTATGGTTTGTACTCTCTCCACACTGCGGGAGATACAGTTTGGCGCCGGTATCTTCAAAATCCCCCGTCGAATCAACGCGTTTCGCGGAGGCCGCGCTTCCGGCGGAAGTGAGCGCGCCGCCATCCACGGCGAGCAGGAAATCGCCAAACCGGTAGCCGCCGTTCTTGCCTTCGGCCGCGTCCGCGGTTTCGGAAAGGGCTGAAACCGCCTTCGCCGCCTCGTCGCACGAACTCCCCTGGAGTACCAATTGCCCGAAACGGAGCTGTACGCGGGCCTGTGCTTCAGCCACGCTTGCGAGGGCGGCCTTTCTTTCGGATTCCTCCTGCAAATCATAATAGTTCGGCACGGCCACCGCGGCAAGGATGCCGAGGATGACCAAAACCGAAATGATTTCAATAAGAGTAAAGCCCGATCTGCGCTTCGATGCCGCCATGCGGATTCTCCTCATAAAAGGGTGCGAAGGCGAGTCTAGAGAAAAAACGCCTCCACCTCAACCATAAAACAACGTAACTCAGCGTCATTTCATCATATGGGGTGAGCCTTGACCACCTGTGACCGCCGATGGTAATTTTTTCTTTTTGCCAACCTCTAGCCGAAAGGTTCTCCTCATGCTCACCACGGATCGCATGGCGCACCTTGCGAGACTTGCCCGCCTCGCTCCCGAAGAAGGCACGCTCGCCAAATTCGGAGAACAATGCGCCGACATCATTGCGTATATGGATATTCTCGCCGAAGTGGACACCAGCGCCGTCGAGCCGCTGTACAGCCCTGTGGAGCACTCCACGCCCTACCGGGCCGACGAACCGGTCCAGAAAAACATGCATTCGGACGTTCTCGCCAACGCCCCGGAAACCGACGGGCAGTTCTTCGTCGTGCCCCGCATCGTCTAGGAGCGTCCCATGTCTGATCTGATCCAAGCCTCCCTTGCCGAAATCCGCGCGCGCCTCGCCGGGGGCGACGTCTCCGCCGAAGCCGTGGCCAAAGCCTGCCTCGACCGCATCGCCGAGACGGAACCATCCATCCATGCCCTGATCACCGTGCGTGAACAGGCTCTTGAAGAGGCCCGCGCCCTCGACGCGCAGGGCCCGGACGCCTCCAAGCCCCTCTGGGGCGTACCCGTCACGGTCAAGGACGCCATCGTCACCAAGGGCACGCGCACCACAGCCGGTTCCAAAATCCTCGGCGGCTTCAATCCGTTTTATGACGCCTTCGTGGTCGAACGCCTGAAGGAAGCCGGGGCGGTCATCATCGGCAAGAACAACATGGACGAGTTCGCCATGGGCTCCTCCACGGAAAACTCCGCCTTCGGCCCGACCCGCAACCCCCGCGATCCAGAACGCATCCCCGGAGGCTCCAGCGGCGGCTCCGCCGCCAGCGTCGCCGCGAACCAGTGCTACGCCTCCCTCGGCACGGACACCGGCGGCTCCATCCGCCAGCCCGCAGCCCTGTGCGGCTGCGTGGGCCTCAAGCCCACCTACGGGCGCGTATCCCGCTACGGCGTCATCGCCTACGGTTCCTCGCTCGATCAGGTAGGCCCGCTGGCCCGCACCGTGGAAGACGCCGCCCTCGTGCTTTCCGTCATCGCCGGGCACGACAAACGCGATTCCACCTCTTCGCCGCGCCCCGTAGACAACTACGCCGACTTCTCCCGTACCGACCTCAAAGGCGTGCGCCTCGGCGTGCCCCGCGAATTCATGGCCGAAGGGCTGGACGGCCCGGTCGCCAAGGCGTGCCAAGACGCCCTTGCTCGTGCCCGCGATCTCGGCGCGGAACTCGTGGACGTATCCCTGCCCCACGCGACCCGCCACGCGATCGCGGCCTATTATATCGTAGCGATGGCCGAAGCCAGCTCGAACCTCTCCCGGTTCGACGGCGTGCGCTACGGTTACCGCGCCGCCGAGCCCAAAAACCTCGACGACCTCTACTGCCGTTCCCGCAGCGAAGGCTTCGGGCAGGAAGTCCAGCGCCGCATCCTGCTCGGCACCTACGTCCTTTCCGCCGGGTACTACGACGCCTACTACAAGAAGGCCGCGCAGGTCCGCCGCCTCATCCGTCAGGACTACCTGAACGCGCTCGGCTCCTGCGACGCCCTTTTCGGCCCCGTCTCTCCGGTCACGGCGTGGAAGCTCGGCTCCATCATTGATGATCCGCTCAAGATGTACCTCATGGACATCTACACCGTGTCCCTGAACCTCGCCGGGCTCCCCGGCCTCTCGTTCCCCGTGGGCGAAGCGGACGGCCTCCCGGTCGGTATGCAGCTCATCGGCAAGGATTTCGACGAGGCGGGCATCCTCGGCATCGGCAACGTATTGAGCAAATAGTGGAAACTTGGGGAAGGGAGAGGGAACCTTTCTGAAGAAAAGCTTCCCTCTCCCTTCCCCAAACCCCATCCCTCTCCTTCCAAAGACTTTTGCAAACGGGGCAAGCGGCGTCCCGGGCCGCGCGGCCCCTTGCTTTCAGGCGACAGTTCCCCGGAGCGGCCTTTTCGTTCTTTTCACTTTCAAAAGCGGAAACTCCTGACGCCCACAGGCCCGCCATGCGGCCTTCGGACGAAGCGACGCTTCGGCTGAAGGCCGCATGGCGGCACTGAGGGGGTCCGGGGGAAATCATTTCCCCCGACTGGGTTTGGGGTGGAACCCCAAATAGAAAAAGGGAGATAGCGACATGAAATATATTATCACATTTCTGCTGTGCATGGCGCTGGCCGCGCCGTGCTTCGCCGGTTCCTGTCAGGACATGCAAGACGCCGTAGGCGGCGCGATTCAGGAACGTAACGGACGGGTATCGGACATGCATGACGTGCTCATGCCCGACCCGGAAACCGAACGGGACGCGCTTTCCGGCTGCCTCGGCTCCGTCAATGCTATCGGTGATGCTTTCTCTCTCGGCGTGACTTTGCCGAGCATGGATCAGATTGTCGCGGGCATGTGCAGTCAGGTCAATTCCTACATCAACCGGAAAATCAACGAGGCGCACACTCAGGTCAACAATTCCGTCAACGGCATGGGCGGCAACAATCCCTTCAAGGTCTATGGCACCGGCGGGGAGTATATCGTCAAGATCACGGGGAAACTCAAATGAAAGCGACGTTCTTTCTGTTCGTGACCTTGTGGCTGTTGCCGGATGCGGTCTTTGCCGCTGGACGGGCAAGAGTTGTTTTCCCGCCCATGCGTCCGCTGACGGCTGACTGCATTCTGGACGCCGCCCGCATCAACGGGATGCCCGCCGCCGCGCTCTTCGCCATTCTCGCCACGGAAGGCGGAAAAATCGGGGAAGCTCTGAGCAACAAAAACGGCACATGGGACATGGGGCCGTTTCAGGTCAATTCCGTGCATCTCAATGAGCTGTCCGCAATGGGCATCTCGCCTGAAGCCGTACTCCGCGACGGCCGCGTCAACGCCTATGCGGCAGCCTGGTTGCTGCGGAAGGAATATCAACGCACGGGCAGTCTCTGGCGAGCCATCGGGGCGTATCATTCCCGCACGCCGCATCGCCGGGATGCCTATATCCGGCGCGTCAAAAGCAACCTGGAACGGCTGAAAAAGGAAGGCATTTTCACGCTCTCCGTTCTTGAGCGGGAGGCAGGGCAATGAACAGTCGGGATAGCAGGGACGACCATCTCTTTTTGTGGTGCGCCTTTCTGGTTTTCGTCTTTGTGCTGCTGCCCGCCCTCTATGTCGTGTATGCGGACGATGTGAACAGACCGCTGCTGGCGCTGGCCGAAGCCCAGATTCAGGTCTTCGCACCCTTCTTTGAGGAGGCGCAAACCGCGTGGGCGCGTATCGCGTATGCCGATCCGGCCTCCCTGTCCTGGGAAACCATGCAAAAAGTCCTGCGCTACACCGGCTCGTGGATTCGCTGGCCCTTTGCGCTGCTGCTTGTCCTGTTCGGCGTGGCGGCCATCTTCATGGGCCGTGTGGGCGGTCTTGTCCGGCGTTTCAACATGGAAAGCCTGCTGAAAAACAATGCGGAGTCTTTTCCCTGCCTGCGGCCCGTTGTGGGACGCGGCAAGTATCTGCTCTCGCCGGAATCCTACGATTCCGGCCTGTGGAAAGTCGCCCGGACACCCGCGCAATTCGCTCTGGAACATGGCCTGCTGGTCAATGACGCCGGGGAGCCGTTCTCACCGGAACAGGCCCTGAAAAACGGCCTGCCGTCCACGGAACTGCCCGCTTGGGGCAAGGCCCGGCTGAATGGAGAAAAAGCGCTTCGTGTGCTGACGGAACAGCTCGGCAAGCCCTTCGAGGGCTACGAGGGCTTGTCGCCCTGTCGCCGCGCTCTGGCCGTCGCCTTTCTGGCCTATGCGGATGGGGACAAGAAGGGCTGCGTCTCCCTGCTGGATGCGGTTTCTTTTTTCTACTCCGAAGAAAACGGGCAGGCATCCTGTCCTCTTCTGGAAGACGGCGACTTTGCCAACAAGCTGAAAAAGCAATGGGAACGTCATGCTTCCGTGTTGAACGAGAAGTGTCTGAGCATCCATGCCGCCTATGAACTGCCTTGGTTCATGGCATTGCTGTATCGGGCGCGACAGAAAGGCGTGCTGGCCAGTTCGCAGTTCCTCTGGCTCCGTCCGCTGGATCGTCCGCTCTGGTACGCGCTCAATCAGTGCGGAGGACGCGCGGCATGGGCCGAAGGTTTTGCGCCCTGGGCACACTACACGGCGGAAGAAAAAGAAAGGAAAACTTTGACAAAACCGCATGTGGCTCCCGCCGTGGCAAGCATCAGGGAAGCTCTGTCCGCTCAGGGCTGGCTGACGGAAATCTTTGTGCCGCCTGCCGAGTCCACAAATACGGAATCTTCCCCTGATAGTTCCGCCCAGGTGTCTTCTCCCATCGAGTCGCCGCCGGACATGGTAGTGGCCGATGCGGAAGACGACCCCGAATACGACGCCAATGAAGACCCCTCACTGGCACAACAGGATTATTGAGGTTCAAACTCATGGTACGACATATCAGAGGTCTGGAAGACCACGAAACTCAGGAGCGCAAACGCCTGCACCGCGATGTGCGCTCCCCCTCGCAACGACTTGCGGACGCGCTCAAGCTCGGTCAGGTGCAGACCGGCGGCATTTTCACGGCGGGGTTGTGTCTCCTGCTTTTTCCGGCCTGTGCCACGCCGCTGTTTTGTCTCGGACTGGCGCTCTTCCTCGCCCGCTGCGCCTGCGTGAACAGGGAACGCCTGCCGTTCCGTATGCCGATGGGGCTGACCGGCACGGACAAAGGCGATCCCCTGCCCGGACGGAGCGGTTTTGCCAGACCGGAGGGCATTTTCTTCCTCGGCAACCGGCTTCAGGACAAACAGGAGCTTTGGCTGAAAGCCAAGGATATTCTCACCCATTGCCTGCTCTTCGGCACGACAGGTTCCGGCAAGACGGAAACTCTTGTCTCCCTGTCCTACAACGCTTTGGCCACGGCAAGCGGGCTGTTCTACATCGACCCCAAGGCCAGTCCCAAACTGGCTGTCCAGATATGGCAGATGGCCCGTTTCCTTGGCCGGGATGACGACTTTCGCGTGCTGAACTACGGCACGTCAGGAAAGGTCAAGGGCAAGTCCCCGCGCCGTCTTTCCAACACCAACAATCCCTTTACCTTTGGGAGCGCCGAGGCTCTGACGCAGCTTCTTGTTTCCCTCATGCCCGCGTCGGACGGGGCCAATTCCATCTTTGCCGACAAGGCCCAGGCCCTGATTTCCGGCGTCATGTACGCTCTGGTGGATTTGCGAGACAAGGGGCTGCTCAAGCTCTCCACTTCCATCATCCGCGACTCCCTGGCGCTGGAAAAATGCGTGGCTCTGGCCCTGCATCCTGAGCTGGATGAGGAGTCCCGCGCGTCCATTCAGGCGGCTCTTGCCACCTCCGGCTGGATTGCCGGCCGTGACCTGAAAGAGCAGCCGGAATCCTTCGCGGAACAGTTCGGCTACGCGCAATCCTACTTCGGCAAGGCACTGTCCAGTCTGACCGATACCTACAGCCACATCTATGGCGCGGAAGATGGTGAGGTGGACTTCAGTGATGCCATCATGCAGCGAAGAATCCTCGTCGTTCTCCTGCCTTCTCTGGAAAAAGCTCCCGCCGAACTCGCCAGTCTCGGCAAAATCAGTCTTTCAGCCATCCGCAATGCCTGCGCCGTGGGCCTCGGCGCAAACATCGAAGGCGATGCGGCGGATGTGCTGGAGGCACTGCCGACTGATACCATAGGCATTGGCCCGTATCTGTGCATCGTAGATGAATACGCCGCCATTGTTACGCCCGGCTTTGAAGTCGTGCTGACACAGGGGCGCGGGCTGGGTATCGCCGCCATTGTAGCTTCACAGGACTACGCCGGTATTCTGGAAGCCGACAAGAAAGGCGCACAACAGATGGTCGCCAATACGTCCATAAAAATTTTCATGAAATTGCAAGACGCGGAAAAGACATGGGAACTGATACGTGGGCAGGCAGGGCAAAGCACTGTCCTGCGTACCACAGGTTTCAATGTCAATGAACACATCAGTTCCGATTACCGTGACGCCATGAATACCACAGTTGAACAGGAAGACCGCGTTGTCCTGCGCGATTTGCAGGAACAGATAGAGGGCGAAGCACACTTTGTCTTTTCCGGTCAGATCGTCCGGGGAGACATGTTCTACGCCAATCCCTCTCTCAAAAAGGCTCAACTGCGCGTTCCTCAACTTCTACAGCTTTCTCAGGAGAAACAGTATGACCATGCGGCATAACATTATATTGGCCCAGATTCTTTTCTTTTGGTGCCTTATTGGACTTTGCCATACCGCTTCCGCCGGAACGCCCATGTCAGACCGGATGGCCGTGGAATCGGGCGTAAAAACCGAGATAGCCAAAGACCTGGCATCCCCTTACTCCCCGCACGAAAGTCTCTCCGGCAGAACCTGTCTCGACGGCAGGCCGGTGGACGGCTTTGAGGACGACATTCTTGAATACTGGTCGAATCTCGAATGCCCGTACTGCGGCATTCAGGAACCGCTCCAGGCGCAGCGGGACAATCCCGGCCTGTGCATCGTCGTGCGGCATATCCCCTCGGATGAATACGGCGAATCGCTGAAAAAAGCCCTGGCCTATGAGGCATTGCGCGGCTTTTCCATCAATGCGGCGAATCGCTTCTGGGATGCCGTTCTGCCGAAAACCTCTCTCGGCATTCCGGTTCCCTATGAAGCTGCTCTCCAGACCGCGATTCAGGAAGCCGCCATTGCGCCGGAAGCCTTCGCGGACGCCCTGCAAGCTGCCGCACCCCTGGTAGGCGCGGATATTGTCGCCGCGCAATCGCGCATCACGTCCACGCCGACCTGGATTCTGGACGGCATCCGCTTCCCCGCCTGTGATTTCAAGGCCGGAGAATTGCCTGTGGCCCTGGAGCTGGCCCGCAAGACCCGTTCTGGAGACGTGCAGGCAAAAGACGAAGTTTCACAAATCATAACGCGCGGCCTACTGAGCGAGTCGCTTCTTTGAGGGGGAGCGAATGAGCGTTCATTTTTCGAGCAAAAAGCATGATTGGGCGACTCCCTGGCCGTTGTTCGGGGAACTGGATGCCAGATTCGGACCGGTTGAGCTGGATGTATGCGCCACGGCACAGAACTCAAAGTGCCAGCACTTTTTCTCGCCGGAAGATGACGGACTGCGCTAGGTCTGGCATGGCGTCTGCTGGATGAATCCTCCCTACGGACGGGCACTGCCGCATTGGATGGCCAAGGCTGTGAACGAAATTGAGATGGAACGCGCTGAAAGAGTGATCTGCCTGCTTCCCGCCCGGACGGATACGGCATGGTGGCACAGGCATGTCCTGCCCTTTGCGGCGGAAATCCATTACCTGCACGGGCGTATCCGCTTTGAAGGTGCCGGTTCTTCCGCCCCCTTTCCGAGCGCCGTGGTCATCTTCGAAAAACGCCACCACAGCACCGGGGCTTTAGGTCTGCCAGTCGAAACAGAAACGTGCCCCTGATGGAGACTCTTGACAGCTTCCTCTCTTTGCCATAGTCTTACTTTCAAGGAATACATTACTAGTAAGGCTGTACAAGGAGGCAACATATGGAACTCGCCAAGCTCACGACCAAGGGCCAAATCACGATTCCCGCTGAAATCCGTAAAAGACTCAACGTGCAAGCGGGAGACAAGGTTGTCTTTCTTGAAGAAAATGGGCGGATTTACATTGAAAACGCTGAAAAGCTGAAATTCACCCCGGATGAACATTCCGGCGGGAAGGCTTAGCGCTGCAAGCATTGCGCCGTCTTCCCGCCGTTCAGACAAGGATGGGAACGCATGGCCAGACGGCGCAAGCAGACACACGATCCCCGCCAGTTGTCGTTCTTCGACTTCATGGCGAACCAGATCGAGGAAATACGGGAAGAAAACATTCAGGACGACATGCGGGAGGAAAGTATCCCTGCCCCCGTAGCGCGGGTTGAACAGGAACAGGCTGTTCCTGCCATGTCGTTGCAGATGGAACCGGTAAAAGAAGAGGAACGGCAGCCGGAACCGGCACGGACAGAAAAGCCTTTTCCCTTCCCCACAAATAACGGGAACAAGAGACGCCTTGGCATCAATGGAAGGGGCGATTCCGTATATGAGCTGCAGGACGGCTCCCGCATGTACAGCCCCAACACGGCCATCATGCAATTCCTTGACGGTGAAAAAAGAACGCCCGAAAAGCTGTTTGAAGATGGGGCGGACGACTATCTGACCATACAGGAAATTTCCGAGTTTACCCATACCCTTTCTCTGGAGGTGCAACATGCTCGACAGACAAACCTATCCGCTCGAAATCGCACGAAAGGTTCTCAAACCCGAAACCATCAACGACGTGAGAAGCGGCGGGTACACCAGTTTGGGCTACTCGATTCTGGATCGCTGGGCGCTGAACAGCCCCGAAGAACTGAAAAGGCTGGAGTCGATGGGGACGTTGGATTTGTTGGTGACTCTGGATCAACAGGCAACCATAGAGAACAGGGCGCTGAGCAGCGAGACAGCCCGGCAGGCGAGCCTGCGGGGGATATCGGATTCGGAGATATTGCAGAGCATGGGCATCGACATGAGCCTGAAAATTACCGGATAACCACGGAAGACCGGCTGGGCGTTGGCGGCGCGAAAACCAAATATGCGGATAACGTCGCCGCCATACGCCTGCTCAAACAGCTTCAGGCCAACAGCGCGGAACTGGCCACGCCGGAAGAGCAGAAAATCCTCGTCCGCTATGTGGGCTGGGGCGGCCTGCCGCAGGTCTTTGACCCCAGAAACGAGCAATGGGCCGCCGAATACCGGGAAATGCAGGGCCTGCTTGCCCCGGACATTTATGCCGCCGCCCGCCGCTCCACCCAGGACGCCCATTATACCTCGGAAACCGTTATCAGAGGCATCTATAAGGGGCTTTCCCGCCTTGGCCTCGGCACCGGTGAACCGCTCCGTATACTGGAGCCTTCGGCGGGCATCGGCAACTTCATCGGCCTCTGTCCCGAACACTTCAACGCGAAATTTCTTGCGGTAGAACTCGACCCCACGACTTCCGCCATCGCCAGGTACCTTTATCCGAAAGCTCTACATATAAATAATGGCTTCCAACATACCAACAACAAATCAACAATTTTTGACGCCGTAGTCGGCAATCCTCCCTTCGGCAATCAGTCGCTGTATGACCCGGACTTTCCTGAGCTGCGAAAGTTCTCTGTCCACAACTACTTCCTCGCCAAGTCCCTCAATCTGTTGCGGGAAGGCGGCGTCGCGGCCTTTGTGGTCAGCCGTTATTTCATGGATGCCGTCGATTCCTCGGCGCGTGAGCATATCTCGCAATACGCCGACTTCCTGGGCGCTGTCCGCCTTCCGGAAACGGCCTTTCGCCAGAACGCGCTGACCGATGTGACCACGGACATCGTGTTCTTCCAGAAAAATTCCGGGGAAAAACTGCACAGCCGGGATTGGGTAAACACCGCCTCCATAGAAGTTGACGACCTCAAAAACGGAGGCAGGCGTCCGGCCACGGTCAACAGCTACTTTGTGGAAAATCCCCGGCAGATTATCGGCACACTGGCCTATTCCGGGGGAATGTTCGAGGGGGCGCTGGCCTGCCTGCCCGATCCGGCCCATGCGGATTTGGGACAGGAAATCGCCGCGCGGCTGGACGTGCTTCCGGCGGACTGTTTCGTTCCGCGAGAGGAAAATCCGCTCAATACGGAAGTCAGGGTACGCAATGCCGACTTCATCCGCAGCCCGTATTTCCAGTCCCTGAAAGCGGACGCCCTGTGCGTGGAGCCGCAAAGCCGGAAGATTGTCTTCAAGACCGCCGCCGCATTCGGCGAAAGCGACTACGACATTTTTCCGGTCAAGAATGAGACGGCCCGTCTGCGTCTGGTTTCCATGATTCAAATCCGGGATACCCTGCGCGAACTGCTCAATACGGAAAAGTCCGCCGACGCCGATGAAGGCCGGATGGACACTCTACGCCAGAGGCTCAACTCGCAGTACGACGCCTTTGTCAAAAAATACGGCCATCTCAATTCCCAGACCAATCGCGGCCTCATGCGGAGCGACCCGGAACATTCCCTGCTGGAGTCGCTGGAGCTGGATTACGACAAAGGACTGTCGCCGGAGACTGCCCGCAAGCATGGCGGCGAAGCTCGTCCGGCGTCAGCGAAAAAAGCCGCCATTTTCCGGCAACGGGTACTCAAGCCCGCCCAGGTCGTGGAACATGCGGAAACCATCAAGGATGCCCTGCTTATTGCCCTGCGGGAAAACGGCAGAGTGGATTTCAGCCGTATGTCGCGGCTCTTGCACCGTCCGGCTGAGGACATTCAGACGGAGTTGCGCGAACAGGGGCAGATTTTTCTGAATCCCGCCACTGAGGAATGGGAAATCCGCGACAGATACCTGACCGGCAATGTCCGGGCCAAACTGCATCGGGCGCAGGCCGCAGCGGAATCCGATCCGCATTTCGCGCCCAATGTGGAAGCCCTGTCCGCCGCCATGCCGCCGGACATCGAGGCTGTGGACATCGGCATCAGGTTCGGCTCCTCCTGGGTTCCGGCACAGGTCTTTGCCGACTTCGTGGAGCATCTGCACGGCGGCAAGGGAATGCAGACCATCAATTATCTGCCGACGCTGGGCCGCTGGGAAGCGTCCGTCAGCATATGGGATGCTTCGCTTGCCTCCAGCGTCTGGGGCATTCCCGAATATTCCGCCGGAAAGATTATCGAAGCCCTGCTCATGAACAAGCCCATCAAGGTGCAGAAGGAAAGCGGCCAACATGACGACCAGGGCAGGCCCATCATGGTCATCGACCAGGAGCTGACAGCCGCCGCCATGCAGAAGGCCGATGAAATCAAACAGGCTTTCCTCGATTGGGTGTGGACGGATGACGAGCGACGGGACATGCTGACCAGGCTCTACAATGAAAAATTCAACACAAACGTCCCTCCGACCTATGACGGTTCCCATCTTGAGCTGGTGGGCGCTTCCGAAGCCGTCAAACTGCGCCCGCATCAGAAAAACGCGGTCTGGAGAGCCATTCAGGAAGGAACCTGTCTGTTCGATCATGTAGTTGGCGCGGGCAAGACGCTGGCCTGCGTCGCCACTGTCATGGAATCAAAACGCATGGGCTTTCTTTCCAAGCCCATGATTGTCGTCCCCAACCATCTGTTATACCAGTGGAAAGATGAGTTCTACAAACTCTATCCCGATGCAAATATCCTGGTGGCGGACAAGAATGACTTTACCAAACAGAACCGGGAACGGCTGTTTGGACGTATTGCCACCGGCGATTGGGATGCCGTTATTGTGGCGCACAGTTCCTTCAAAAAAATCGACATGCCCCGCGATGTGCAGGAGGAGATTCTCAGGGAACAGATTGACGCGGTCATTGAGGCCATTGAGGCTTCCAAAGCCGCTGAAGGTGGACGGGCCACCATAAAGCAGCTTGAGAAACAGCGCGAGAAAATGGAGGAACGCTACAATGCCCTGCTTGCCGGAACAGGGGAAAAAGACCGGGCCGTGGATTTCGCGGATTTGGGCGTGGATGCCCTGTTTATCGACGAAAGCCACGAGTTCAAGAATCTCGCCTTCCAGACCACCATGAATGTCTCCGGCCTCGGCAATGTTACCGGTTCCGCCAAGGCACTCGATCTGTTCATCAAGTGTCGTTATCTGCAACGTCAGAACAACGGGCGCGGTGTGTACTTCATGACAGGGACTCCCATCAGCAATACCATTGCAGAAGTTTATACCCTGCAACGCTACATGCAGTATGATGAACTGAAAAACAAGGATATTGAACATTTTGATGCGTGGGCATCAACTTTCGGGCAGGTCACAAGCGGTTGGGAACTTGACGCTACTGGCGTGAACTACAAGTTAAAAAGCCGTTTTGCCAAGTTTCAGAACGTGCCTGAGCTGCTTTCCATGTACCGAACCTTTGCCGATGTCGTGACAAAAAACGATTTGGACGAACAGGCGAAACAGGCGGGAGAACGGCCCCTGACGCCTCCGATTGAGGGAGGCAAGCCTTATAACGATGTGGTGGAACGCTCCCCGGCTCAGGCTGCGTATATGGACAAGATCATCCAGCGAATGGAAAATCTGCCCAAAGACCCGCGCATCGACAATCCTCTCAAAGTCACCAATGACGCCCGCAAGGCCGGACTGGATTTCCGGCTTATAGCGCCGAACGCCGATGATTATGAAGGTTCCAAACTCAATGCGGCTGTCGCGCGGATATACGACATCTGGCGCGATACAACCAATGACAAGGGAACGCAGCTTGTTTTCTGCGACCTGTCCACACCCAAGGGAGGAAAGGTTCCGGCATCCGCTCAGAGCGAACGGCAGGATTTGGAATCCGGGGCGCTTATCGACGTGGACGGCACGCTTGTCCGCGAAACGCCGGAACAGGAAGATATGGCCGAAGATGACGGGGACGACGCTCTTGCCGGTGTCGTCAATATGGATGAGGTCATCGCCATGTCGTCCGGCAAGTTCTCCGTGTATGACGACATGAAGCAAAAACTCATGGCAAAGGGGATTCCCACTGATGAAATTGCCTTCATCCATGATGCCAACACGGATATACGGAAAGCAAAGCTGTTCAGCGACATGAACACAGGCCGTGTTCGTGTTCTTCTTGGCTCAACCGCAAAGATGGGCGCTGGCATGAATGTGCAGAAAAGGCTTGTGGCCGCGCATCATCTTGATGCGCCGTGGCGGCCGTCAGATTTGGAACAACGCAATGGAAGAATTATCCGTCAGGGAAACATGTTTTATGAACGAAACCCTGATACTTTTGCTGTAAAAATATTCAACTATGCCACAAAGATGACTTACGACTCGCGGATGTGGCAATGTATAGAGTACAAATCGGCAGCCATTGAACAGTTTCGCAAGGGCGATCTTCTCCAGCGCGTCATTGACGATGTGGCCTCGGAAGCCGCCAACGCCGCCGAAATGAAAGCCGCAGCATCCGGTAATCCGCTTATTCTCATGCAGGTACAGCTTGCCGCCGATCTGCGCAAGCTGGAAGCCCTGTATTCGCAGTATCAGCGCAGCCAGCATCGGATGCGCGACCGCCTCAAGTATCTTGCTTCCACGGAAACACGGCTTGCCAAAGAGGAAACTCTGTATGCGGAAAACATACGCCGCAGGGATTCCCATACCCGCACGGTCATGGAAAAGGGTAAAGAAAAAATCCTGGTGGAGCTGACGGCTGACGGCAAGACATTGACAGCAAAGGACAGCGAAAAGATAAAAGACCGTTTGCTTGAAGGCGTGAAGGAAGTCACCCGCGATTCCAGCGCAAAATTTCCGTTCGGCTTCTATCGCGGTTTTGAAATCTCTGTCGAACGCGCGGCAACACGCATGAGCGGCAAGGACGGTTTTCAGCTTTCGCTTCGGGGGGCGGGTGAACGGGAGTTCCGACCGGGGAATCTGTTCTACGATTTTGAGGAAAAGTTTAGTCTGGCCGGTCTGTTTCAGCGCATGGACAATTTTCTTACCAGAGGGCTGGATGAGGCTGTGGAAACGCAGCGGGAGAACGCCCGGCAGGAAAAGGCCGAACTGGAAACGGTCAAGGCCGCTCTGGGCAAGGAGTTTCCGCAGCAGGAAGAACTGGCTCTGGCACGGGAAAATCACAGTGCGGTCATCCGGGAATTGCAGCGGATGCAGGATGATTCGAGCTACGTCTCCACCTGGACGCCGAAAACCTCTCTGACCGATGAACAGCCGACAACAGCGGAAGCCCCCCAGCCGAAGGAGGACAGCGCTGCCGCCGCGCCGCCGGAAAAACAGGCTCACACGCTCAAATACGGCGAAGGTGAAGGAAGAACGGAATACACAGTCTCCAATCAGCACAACGGCTATACACTGCAAAACTGGTATGTCCTGCGCCGCGCCTATTTCAACAGCAGCATCGGTTCCCTGGGGCAAAGTCTGTACGAGGACGGTCAGTGGCACAGCACGGCGACCGCGCCGAGCGGTATGAAACTCAAGCAGTTCGAGACGCGGGAAGCGGCCATACAGGTTGCCCGCAATGACGCCGCACAGCGCGGGCTTGAAAAAACGTCGCCCGCCGAACCTGCCGCGCCAGTATCGGCGCTGGATGGCGAAACCGTCCGTGAACGGCTTGCCAGGGCCGGTTTTCATCCTACCGACAGCGATTTTTACGGCAAAAATGACCACTCCAGGACAATGGATGCGGGCGATGGCGGCATCTTCCAGATGCGAATTTTTCAAACCGCCGACAATCAGACAGGTCTGCATGTTCAGTATGAAAAGTACAACCTGATCGACTGTTCGCGCACGGTGGATACTCAATTCGACACACTGGATAAGGCGCTGGAGTTCGTCGGCCGTTATGAAACGCTCGCGGAACGCCCGGCTGCTCCCGTGCCGGAGGAAACGCATGTGCGCGGTATGGTGTTTTCCTCCCGACCGCGAATGCGATAGGGATCACCCGCCAGTCATACCAAGCAGGGTTACGGTGAACGAAAACACGTTTGTCAATTCAACCAATACAACAAGGAGTTCTCATGTCCGGTTTTATGTCTTCCAGCACAGCCCTAATGATCTGCAAGGCCGATTCCCCTACTTCGCTTGACCTGGACACCTTGCGACAACAAGTCTTCACTTCCGAAATCGACGCGGACGGCAGGCGTTTCGGCTGGGTTGGCCTTGGCGATCCGCTGGATACGGACGGTTTTGAACTGGCGTCTGTGGATGCCCGCTTTATGGGCTTTTCCTTCCGTCTGGACACTCGCAAGGCGTCCGGAGCCGTTATCCAGATCCAGCTTGCCGAAGCCGTGCGGGAGGAATGGGCTTCCGGCAAAAAGGTCGGAAGCCAGCGCAAAAAGGAGCTGAAGGAAGCCATCACCGCCAAACTGACCGCCAGGGCGGAATTTGTGCCGTCCATCATTGACTGCATCTGGGACGCGGAAAAGGGACACCTGCTTGTAGGCTCGGCTTCCGCCAAGGCGGTGCAGCCGGTGCTTGACCTGTTCAAGACCACGTTCGGCATTGATGCCGCGCCCATCACGCCTGTGGGCGACGTGCCGAGACTCTTTGCCTCTATCCTTCGCGGGGAAGGCTATCCGTGCGAAGGCTACACCCTGCATCCGATGGGTTCCGCCAGTCTGACCGCTTCCGAACAGGCGGAGGAAAAGTCCGCCGTGGCTGTGCAGAACAGCCTGAATGCCGTTGCCCAGGCGCTTGAGGAAGGCATGGTTATCCAGAAACTGCATCTGGTGGCCACCTCGGACGCCGATCCCGACCGGCAACTGGAGTTCACGTTGGATGCCGGGCTGGCTGTGTCTGGCCTGAAACTGCCCAAGGCGGAGAAAGGCGCGGAAGAGGATGCCACGTTCCTCGTGAACGCCAATGTATGCGCCACTGTGGCGGATATGGTCGAAACGCTTACCTCGGCGTAGCGCACAGCATTGTGTGAGCTTATGGAGCGGCAGGCCGGAGCTGTGTCTCTGTCTGTCGCTCTTTTCGATTAACCACCAAAAAAATGCCGCTTGCCTCATAAAGAAACAAGCGGCAGTATATTTTACTGAATATACAATTACATCAGCTTGTCGTCATCTTTTTTGATCTGGTCAATAAACGCCTGCAACGACTCCGCATGGTATGCGGAAAGCGTCAGTTTCCGCAGGGCGTTTGAGTCAGATGAACTCGCAATATAGGAAGTCACGAATTGGGGGAGCGTTCCAAAACGGGCTTCCAGCAGATCCCGCAAGACCAATCCTACTCCCTTGGCCTCACCTCTGGCCTCACCTCTGGCCTCGCCAATTATTACCCCTTGCCGAATGTATTCATCTTTCCACTGAGCGGCACGTTCTTCCAACATGGCGTCAACCTCCCGCAAGTCTTGGAATTCGGGAATTTCTTCTGCTATACCAGAGCGTTTAAGGACAACACGAGCCAACCATATTGTAAACGCTCGACGCAAAACCAAGTATTCAGGCCCATGAAGTCGGCTTATCAACTCCTTGACTATCTGCCGAACCTGTTCCGGTTCCTGCGCTCGTTCCAGTCTCAGGAGCTGCGCGACCAGGCCCTTGCTTTTGTCCAGTTCATCTCCTGACACTCGACTTTCGTCCAACAAAAAATGTCGGTGCTGGGGACGATAAAATTTCAGGCTCTCCGGCATGGGAGCGAACAATGCCGCCACCTCCTGCGGAGCTTTCCATGCCTTACCTCCATTGTATATAACAATGGGAAACACCGGCGGCAAGCCCTCATTTTCGCGGATATTTCCAGTTTTGACGAGATCGAGCAGCAACAGTGTCGTGTAGGACAGCATTCTCAACGCCATCCAGTGGTCGGGTGTGCTCTGGAACTCCAGGAGCAACGCCACATAACACCATGAACCTTTTTTCCAGCCGACACGCCAGACAATATCGTCATGGCGTTCCCGCAGGTCGTCCGTCACATAACTGCCCGAACAGCGTTCAAGCGTAGAAAAATCAAGGTCCGCAATGAAATCAGCGGGAACAAAATCCCGTAACAGCGATTCCACCATTTCAGGATTGCTGAAAAACTGCTTGTACGCAGAATCATGTGGTATTCGTTCTTTTCCCATATGAATATCCTATCTGAGTAATGCCCGATGGGCAAGATGCTGAACATACTTTTTCCCTGTTATTTCCTCATACTATGTTTCATCCTATTTCATCCGTATACGCTGCTCATTTTCTTCTGTGCGTTCAATTTTCCTCCACAGTTCCCGATACCGCTCATTCCGCTCCAAATCCCTGTCCCCTGCCGGGCCGAAGGCATAGTCCGCCGTTCTCTCGGCGTACCGCTGCCAGTTGCGCCCGGTCTGCGTTTCCCGGATGGTCGGGGCACAGGTGCGGATGGTTTCTTCCACGTTTTCCCGGCTGTGGCCGTTGGAGCGCAGCCGCAAAGCAATCATGGCGTCCACGCGGGAATAGTCTTCAATGCTCAGATACCTGCGGATATTCTCCAGATGGGCATAATAGGCCGAGGCCGGATCGCCGGGCCGAAAGTCCGGCATCAGAAGCATCCGGCGCTCGGACTTTCGTTTCTCGGCTTCCTCCGTGTACTCATGGTCAATCCTTCTGGACAGAGTCAGTGCCTTGCCGCACTCCCGGCGCTCTGCAAACAGGAGCTTCACCTGGGGATAGCCCCCGTCTTCCCGCCGATGCTTCGGCTTGCGGTTTTCAAAACCCGGCGCACGGTGGGGATGGATGCAGCCGCACAGCTTTTTGTCCCCGTACTCCCGGTTCAGGCGTTCCGTAAGGCGATTGCCCACGTCCCGATCAAATTCCGTGCCCAGCCGGGGGATGGTCAGCAGGCATTGAAAATTGCCCGGCGAACTTTCCAGCACCACGGCGGGGCGAAAGCCGTCCTCCTGTAACCTCTTCAAACTCTCGCGGGTCATGTCGTCGATAAGGATGTGATGCCGATTATCCGATAGCGGCGTGTAGTAGATATTTTCACCCCTCTTCTGGAAGCGCAGCATCTCCGGTATGTGAGCCTCCAGCTCGTCCGGGGAAAAACCTCTGGTCATGCCACCTTTTTTGTCCAGGATGAAGGTCTTTTTGCCGCCGTCCTCTTCCATCTTTATGCAGGTCACACGGTAGCGTTCCGCATTCACAGCATCCGCATACTTTCTGAAATTCGCAAGTTCCCGCATGGTTTCCGCTCCCTTTTCCCGTCTCTCGGCAGGCGGCGGGGCGTGTCTTTTTTCCTCCCGTGCAGCCCGATACCGCCAGCGATTTGCCTCCTTTTCCATGCCTCGTGACCGCAGCCAGTTCTCAAAACGCGGCTTGCCTCCTCGCACTTTTTTCCGACCTGAATGAAAGGAAAGCCGTTCCGCTCTCTGCTGCGCCATCAGGCAATGCCGGGCGATATTCAGAACCGGCAAACCATATTTCGCCAGACGGGAAAGCGCCTTTTTCCTCTCGAACCTGTGCCGTTCCTTCATCCGGACAAGGTCGGCATTACCTGCTGTTCCTGCCTTTTTCGAGTCTCCGGCGAACTCTTCCTGATACATTTTCCATGCTTCCAGATTGACGGAGCTTACCGGCTCCGGGACAATCTTTCCCAAGGCATCCGGGTACGTTCCTTCCTCAAACTCCCCCAGCCTTTTGCACAACTTTCCCATGCTGAACGCACGGTCTACGGAGGATGCCTTCACGGCCTTTTCCCCCACAAAAATGATGGCCCCGGAGCCTTTCTTCTCGAAACGCAAACCGACTTCCGCCAGTTTTTTGTGCAGTTCGGGCCACGATTGCGTGTCTTTTATGATGGAATACCCGCGCTCCTGCGCGATGCGCTGGGCGGATTTTTCGCCGGTGGCATGTTCAAAATCCAGCGCGGCCTGCTTCGGTTTTATTTCGCGGGCCGTCCTTCTTCGCGCCAGCTCGCCATTTTCCAGTACCGCATACATGGAGTTTTCTTCACTGGCCCATCCCTGCCTGCCTTCAATATGGGCCACGAGCTTGTGCGCCTCCTGAATGTCCAGTCCGTTGAAAGGAAGCACGACCTTTCCCGTTTCCGGGTCCGTCCTGTTGACCGCGATATGCAGGTGATAATTGTCGGTGTCATAATGCACCCCATACACGGTCTGATGTCCGGTCAGCCTCATCTTTTCCAGAAACATGTCCACCACTTCCTCTACCTGTTCCCGTGTGGGCTGTTCCCCTTCCTGCCAGGAAAACATCCAGTGCTGCACCGGCATGTCGCTGTGAACAGACTCCCTTGCCAGAGCAATCATTTCCACCTTCTGACCGGTATGTGTTGCTGAAAGAAAACCTCTTCCGCCCGCGTATTCGATTTTCTCCCGTGGATTTCTGTTGTGGGGGAACCGGATGTAATCCACGAGGTCGCCTATCTGCCACGCCTTGGGCTTTTCAGCCTTCGTATTCCTGATTTTCTTGACAATCATGATGACACCGCAGCGAGATTTTCTGGATGGCCCAGACCAGATTCCGCAGTGCGTCCTCCTGCCGTTCCAGAATATCCGGAGGAGCTTTCGCCTGCCGAAGCGTCTCGAAATTGTGCTTGAGCAGGCCGCCGATCCGACGCAGTTCCGCAACGGTACTCAGGTCTGCATGAGCCACCAGCGGCCTGCCTCCGAAAAAACGTCGCCGCATGTATTCCGACAGGGACAGTCCGGCGATTTCCGCCTGCTCCATGAGGCGCGTTTTTTCTCTTTCGGTGACGCGGATCGTCACCCATTTCCGGGCGGCGCTCCGGCCGCCGTCTTCGGTCTTTCCGTCTTTCATGTCTTTTGCCTTTGGACTGCGAGAAGCGAAGCGCCGAGCGGTCCGGGAGTCCAGAGGGCGTCAGCCTTCTGGCAGGATGGGGTTGTGGTGTAGCACAACCCCCATCCTGCCACGAAGAACCCGCCTCGTGCAGTGGCCAAATTGTATATATGGAGGAATTTCTTGTATGCTGACGGCACTCTTTCCCAAGGAGGAAATGCTATGGCCCAGAACGCGACAATCCGTCCTCAGCAGATAGAACGGGCAAGAAAACTGCTTCAGGATTTACCGGAGAAAGAAGACAGAAAAACACGCCCGGAAGCGGCGGAACTGTTGGAGAGAGATTTCAGAAAGGCAAAGGAGAAAGGCTACAATCCCAGAGAACTGAGCCAGATGCTCAAGGAAGAAGGCATCATCATTCCCGCCTATCTCATAAAACGATTTTTTGCGGAAAACGGGAATGCTTCCATCTCTCAGAAAAAGGAGACGGCACCTGTGGAAAAACAAGTCCCGAAAATAGCATCTTTTATTGTCTCCGATACTTCAGACGAGGAGCTGTAACATGAACATGCCCATCTTTTATGTTGGAGGAAGCAAAGGCGGCGTCGGCAAGAGCAAGCTGGCCTTCGCCCTGATTGACTACCTGCTCGATGATGGAAAACAGGTGCTTCTGCTGGAAAGCGACACCTCGAATCCCGATGTGTACAAGGCCCATCATCAGCATGAAAACGGTATGCTGGTCTGCAAGGAAATAGACCTGGATATTTCAGACGGGTGGATAGAGCTGGTCAATGCGGCTGACGAATTTCCCGACCATTGTCTGGTGATAAATTCCGCAGCCCGGAGCAATACCGGCATTGCCAAATACGGCTCGACTCTGCGTGAAACACTGACGGAGCTGAATCGAAATCTTGTTACGTTCTGGGTCATCAACCGGCAACGGGATTCCGTCGAATTGCTGCGCGGTTTCCTGAACGTCTTTCCCGATGCGCTGATTCATGTCTGCCGGAATCTGTATTTCGGAAGTCCGGAAAAATTCGAGCTGTATAACCGGTCAAAGTCCAGAGAGATTATCGAACGTAAAGGTCGGACGCTGGATTTTTCCGATCTGGGGGACAGAGTGGCCGACAAACTGTATTCCGGCAGAATGCCCATCAAAAAGGCTCTGGAGAAACTGACCATCGGAGATCGCGCTGAACTGCGCCGCTGGAAAAACGCCTGCGCGGAAATGTTCCGCACTGCTCTCAATGAGGTGTAGTCATGGATAAGGAAACCACAGCCATTCTGGAAAAACTGCTGGAGCGGAAACTCGAAAACGAAGAGAAAGAACGCCTGCAACGGATACAGGATACTCTGCGTATCGGCCCCAATGACGCGCTCTGGGCTATTATCGCGGCTATGGAATATCCGCGCATTTATTATGAGGAAATACCGGAGAAAATCCGCGCCGTCACAGCCGGAATTTTTGAGGACATTGCCGAGGCTTCGGAAAAAGAGGTCGCGCTGGCGCAGAGCCGTCTGGCGGAAAGCGTAGTGAAACGGGCGGAAAGTCTGTCCCGAAAATATCATATCCATGCATGGATGACATGGGGAGCCGCCGCATCTTTTTTACTGCTGCTCTACGGAAGTCTCCTGCTGTGGGTCGGATTCCGGCTCGGTTCGGGGCAGGTGCAGCTCTCCGCCCTGTTACGGATGCCTGCGGGAATCATTCTGGCCGCAATCTGCCTCTGCTGCGGCATCTTTTTCGGGATGCTCGCCGCAAAAAAATTCTCCGAAGAAAATCGGGGCTGGCGTAAATTTCTGCTGGCGGCAATCGCCTGCATCGCGCCGGGAGGATGTATCATCGCATTGACTTTGGTATAATGTTCCTTCTTGTCTCATACAATTGGGAAGGATGTCTGGTCATTATTGGCCAGCCATCCTTCCCACACCACCGAGCATACGAACCCGCATCACGGGGATTCAATCATTCACACGCAAATGATGGTAGTGGCTAAACAGCACTCCGTGCACCTGCGTATCCTTCGCGTTCCACGCTATCCCTCCGCAGGCAGCCCGCTTTCACGGTATTCTGCTCTCTCCATGCTGTTTTCCTTCCGGCCTCTACATCACTTTCCCAGTACTATGATCTCTGCTGATTCCTCACGACCAGCTTTACTCCTGAACAGTTTTCCGTCCAAATCGTGAGGCCTCCCAGGGTAAGAACTATAACTTTCGTTTCATGTAACCGCCTCATTTACCGTGTGGAGTTCGGGCAACATAGGACTTTCTCATGGATGACAGAGTCGTCCGCTCCATGTCGGCCTTCTATGAGGTTTCTATTCGTCGATTCGAAACTTTTCCCGCCTGAACGTTTATCAGACATCCGACTTCCTTCAGATTTCGCATCGCAAACGCTTCCAGCTGCCGTGCGCGTAGTGGCTTACACCAGCTGGTTATTGCCCATGCCGGGCGACCATCAAAAAATCCCGACCAATACAGATTGACCAAGATACCTCCACAGTGTTTTTTAGATGGATATCACCAACGGGGTATACCGGGGCAGCACTCCGTCCCCGCTGATCAGCCGCATGGGCTCGGACATGGCCTGTGCTATCAGCATGTGGTCAAAGGGATCGTTGTGATATCTCGGAAGTCCTGCCAGCATTTCGGCATGCGAACCGAGAAGCGGGAGTTCCAGAAAACCGCTTTCTTCAGCAGCCGAACGAAGAACTGGCAACTGGGCATCCAGCTTACCTATCCGTGTCTTTATGGCAATTTCCCACCACGACACAGTGCTGACAAAGATATCATTCTCTTCCGCAAGCAGTAAATCCCTCACAGGTTCGATGCGCGGGGAGTTGGTCAGCGCCCAGAGCAACGCATTGGTATCCAGCAACAGCCGCATGTCAGTTCCCCTCAAATGCGGCAAGGATATCGGGTGGCAGGGGCGCGTCAAAATCATCAGGAATCGTCAGCTTTCCTTCCAGAATACCAAGACGTTTTCTCGGCATGGCACTGGTTACCGGAGTAAGAGCGGCTTCCGCACGCCCATAGCTGCCAATAAAAATGACTTCACCAGCGGCGGCACGTTTTACCAGCCTGGACAGAGAACTTTTTGCCTGATGCATGGGAATAATATTCTGTGACATAAGCCACCCCCTTTTAATTGAATTTAGTCCAGACTTAGCCCGATGTCAAAGAAAGTGTCCTTGCCATGTCTGAGTAACGCCTCTTTCCTTACGTATTCATATGGAAATGTCTATTTTTTATTTTAGTATTATATGAATATTATTGATTATTTTTTCCTGTTTCCCAAAAAAAATATAACATCCTGCTTTATCAGACTATTTTTGATAATTTATAAAAAATATAAAAATATCAATAGAATAAAATAAAAAATTGAACAACTTTACTACTTAAATATAAACTTATCTATTGACAATGAATTTCTTTTCCAATTAGAAAAGAGTTTGAAAATCATTCTCACTGAGAGGTTATTCCTATCAGGGCAGCATTAATAAGAATCAGTTTCTATAAATAAATATTATAAAAATTCTCTATAATTATACTACAAAATAACTAATAGTTACAATTTATATGTTATATACATACCAAGTATATTTATTTTTATAATGGCTATGTCACAACAAACAGTTGATAAATAGCCATTTTTATAGGGGAGTATCA
>OGGQ01001586.1_pt1 | contig 28781 bp, 31 predicted proteins | sample 1571191 | NCBI WGS metagenome assembly OGGQ01 (sample SAMEA2582061, study PRJEB24529) | metagenome | biome: Human gut stool | place: China | collected 2011
AGCTGGCGTTGGTGTGGCCCAGGATGCCGGACAGGGTCTTGGCATCCACGCCGCTGGTGAGGGCGTGGGTGGCGAACGTGTGCCTTAAATCTGGATATGTCAAGCACTGACTAATAGAATTTAAGTGCTTTTTATCGTAAAATGATGCGCTCTGTCGAAACCACGCATATCATGTATCTTTCTGTTTTATAAAATGCGCTTAGATTTGATGTATTGCAATAGATGCTTGCTTGATCTTGTTGGCAAGGATTGTGTTACAGGACAAACTATAATCGCTGGCGAATACCATTAACCCCTGTTCAGAAAGTTCCCTCAGTGTCTCCATAACCATCCACGGGTTCCGGGACACACGGCCCAGCTCCATCACCAAAATGGCATCGGCCTTTTCCCTGGTGGCGAGACTCAGAACATTGTGCCATCCGGGCCGATCCATCTTGAGTCCTTTCTCATAGGCACGGACTTCGCCAATAACTTTTAAACCGTTATCTTTAGCATAGCGACGCAGATAGACACTTTGGGCCTCCAACGGCCCATCATCAATTTGATCTCTGGTGGCAACGCGGCAATAGCATACCACCCGGAATTTCTTTCCTGACATAGATAATCTCCCAAAAATTAAATAGCAGCCAACAGATTCCTAACTACCGCATGGGGAATCTCGTCCAAATAATTCAATTCCACATTGACCCTGCCATCCGGCCAGATCTTGACGGAATGGAGCAGATCGGCGGATAGTTCTTCTGTCAACTTTTCCAGATCCGTGAGCCCCTCATACTTCTCAATAAACTTGCTCTCGCCAGTCCACAGTGATTCCAGCCTTTGTTTCGCCGCCGCTTCATCCTCGTATGCTTTTTCCCGCCGCGCCAATAGAGCGGCCTTTTTCTCGGCATATTCAGTCCGTGACATAGAGCCATCCATGGCGTATGCCTCATAGAGGATGCGGCTCTCCTCCGTGATTTGCTGCTGTAGCGCCTGAAAACTCCTGATCTCCTGCTGCAGTGTATGGAGTTGCATCTCGCGTTTCTCCCTTTCCACTGCTCGCAGGCGTCTTTCTTCCACCGCCAGCTGGGCGCACATGCGGATAGCCTCGACAACCATCTCCATAATGTTGTCCTCATAGATCTTCCCTTGGAAGCAATCCATGTCCGGGACGGTACGAGGGGTGTGACAGCTGTAATAGCGGTTGACCTTGCCGCGTAGGACCATTGCGTAGCCGCACACGCCACAGATGACCTTCTTCCTGAGCGGATTGACTGATTTATCGTGCTTTGTGTGCTGCTTATACGTTCCGCCCAGGCTTTCCTGCGCCCTTTGAAACAATTCTTTAGACACAAGGGCCTCATGGCGGTCATCCACAACGATCCAGTCACCCAGGCGAGCGGTCGTCTGCTTTCGGACGCCAATCTGCTGCCGGACGCGCTTGCCAAAAACGGTGCTGCCAATATACTGACGGTCGCGGACGATGGCATAGACCGCTTGCGGTCGCCAATGATTGTCGTGCCAGTTTTTGTGTCCGCTTGGTGTGCCGGCCTTTGTCATGGACGGCGTTGTAACACCCTCCATGTTCAGCAACCGCGCCACCATCTCGGTGGTATAGCCATCCGCGATCAGAGAAAAGATGCGGCGCACCACATCAGCGGTTGCGGGGTCTGGTACCAGTAAATGCTTGTCATCTGGGGATCGCTGATATCCGTAGGGTGCGACCGGATTGATGTAGACGCCCTTTTCGGCGAGGATCTTCTTTGCGCTGCGTACTTTTCTGGACAGGTCGCGGCTGTAGAGATCATAGATCAGGGCCTTAAAGGATGTGTCGATACTGTCGATGTCGCCCTGGCGGCTGCTGTCAAAATGGTCATTCACAGCGATAAAGCGAATACCGAGGAAAGGGAACACACGGGAGACATAGTTGCCGACGGTAATATAGTCCCGTCCAAAGCGTGACAGATCCTTTACAACAATGCACTGAATTTCGCCGTTCCGGGCTGCCTCCAAAAGCGCTTTTACGCCGGGCCGGTCAAAGTTCTTCCCGCTGTATCCATCGTCGCAAAATTCCTTGATTCTGGCGTGAGCAAGATCCGGGGAATTACGAATATAGGCCGTCAGCAGGTCGCGCTGGTTGGTGATGCTTTCAGACTCCGTCTTGCCGTGAAACAGGTCATCATCCTCAAGGGACAGGCGAACATAAATCGCCACGGTACGGATCATCACGCTCCCGTCACCCCCTCCAGAAAGCTGGCTACTCTCAAAAATTCATCCTGGTAGACCAGCTGAATGTCGAGCCGGCTGCCGTCATAAACCGTGATCTTTGTGATCAGAGCCTGTATCAAGTCCTCTGTCAGCGATTCGACCTGATAGAATGGCCGGCAGGCTTCAAACATGGGGTTGGCCGGGCCGCAGCGCAGGAGGTCCTGTGCCTCTCTATTCAGGGCGTCATATCGTTCCTTTGCTTTTAAGTACTCCGCTTGGTAGTGCTCCTTCATGGACAGATATTCATCCCGTTCAATGACGCCATCCACTAGTTGGGCGTAAAGCCCCTCCAGAAGGATCATATTCCGGGAAAGACACCGCTCCTCCTCGGCCATCTGCCGCTCAATCGACATCCGCCGGTCGGCGGTCTTTTCATCCCATACCTGAAGGCTTCTCCGTTCCAATTCCGCAACGGCTTTGAGATGGCAGCGGATGGTGGCTTCCACAACTTCCACCAACTTTGTCTCTTTCAGGTTTTTAGGCGTGCAGGCGCCGGCCTTTTTTACTGACGTTACGCAAAGATAATTGTAGTAGTAAATGCGCCCGTCCTGCCGGCGGTTGTAGACATGGCGCCGGACCAGCGCCTTGCCACAATCCCCGCAGAATACCAATCCGCGAAACAAACTGGGGGTCTTCAGGTCATCCGCTTTGCCCAGGCTTTCCTCATATACCCGCCTGTTTTCCGCTGAGATTCTCTGCGCGGCGGCAAAGGTCTCTTCGTCAATCAGGGGCTCGTGGGCGTTTCTGAACACGCGCCATTCATCCGCCGGGGCATTTCGTTCCTTGCGTACCTGCTTATACGCCACATTGGTACGCTTGCCCTGGAACAGGTGTCCAAGATAGACCTCGTCCCGCAGGATCTCCTTGATATTCCATGCGGCCCAGATAGCATCCCGGTATTTCTCCTGTTTTGAGAGTCCGCACTGATACAGGTATGCCCCTGGAGACGGCACACCCCGCCCGTTGAGCAGCCGCGCGATCCCCGTATAGCCCAGGCCCTGCAGCCGGAGCGCAAAAATCTCCCGTATGATCGGGGCGGTCTCCGGATTAGGCACCAGCTTGTGCCGGTCATCATCGCTCTTGCTATACCCATAGGGAGCATAGACACCGATAAATTCCCCTCGCCGTTCCTTGGTTTCAATGGCGCTGGAGATCTTGCGGGATATGTCCCGGCTGTAGGTGTCGTTGATGATGTTTTTCAGAGGCATGACCAGACCGTACTCCGTCTCCACTGCCGTCTCCGTATCGAAGTTGTCGTTTACCGCCACGAACCGGACGCCCAGGAACGGGAAGATCCGCAGCAGGTAGTTACTGGTCTCATGGTAGTTGCGGCCGAAGCGGGACAGGTCCTTGACCACGATGCAGTCGATCTTCCCACGGCGTACATCTTCCATCATGCGCTCAAAATCCGCACGTTTGAAGTTGGTGCCGGTATGCCCGTTGTCGCAGTAGACCTCCACTAACCGCAAGTCAGACTGACGCTCAATATATGCCAAAATCAGGTTTCTTTGCCCCTCAATCGTGTCCGAGCCGGGCTTACCGCTGTCCTCAATGGAGAGGCGGATATAGGCGGCGGTCTGGAACTCCTTTGCCTGCGGCGCTGCAGTGGGCTGAGGCCGGAGCGGGTTGACCTTCCGCTTGGTACGCGCCATCCTCAGACCGCCTCCCTCTGGGAGAAGGACTGCTGTGCCCGCTGGAGCAGTTCCACCTGCCAACGAAATTCATTCTGCCACCGATACACGATCTCCACCCGCTTATCACGGTAGACCATGATCCGCTCAATGAGGGATACCACCAGAGTGCGGTCCAGAGCGGTGATATTCTGGTGCTTACGGAACTGCTCCATCCAGGCCCGGCCCTTTTCAGAGCTATCCATGGCCTGGCTCATTTCCACACGAATCCCTTCGGCCTGCTCCTCCGCCTCGGCTTTGCGACGGGTGTAGGTCTTTTTCAGTTCCTGGTATTCCTCCCGGTCAATGACGCCATCGGCAAGGTTTTCATAGAGGGAGCGCAGGAGCGTCTGGCAGCGGTCGATTTCCTCCTGTTTTTTCGCCAGACGGGTATTCAGCTTCTGGATGCCGGCCTTTTTCAGCCATGCGACGTCTGTCATGTCCAGCAGATCGGATAGGTCGATAACCTGCCGGATGTGCTGCTTCAGAGCCTCCAAAACAATCTCTTCCAAAACACAATCGCGCAGGCTGTGGGGAGAACAGCTCTTTTCGCTTTTGTGGGCGCTGCAGATATAATAGACATACTTGTTCCGGCCGGAGGGGACCGTCTTTCGCACCATGGAAGCGCCGCACTCCCCGCAATATACCATGCCGGAAAACAGTTCTACTGCTCTCCCGCCAACGCTGGTTCGGGTATCCAGGGCAAGCACCTTCTGGACGCTTTCGAAGTCAAAGCGGTCGATGATGGCCTCATGGTGATCCTCGACGACCGCCCACTCCTCCCGCGGCTTTTCCACAATCTTTTTGACCTTATAGTTGGGGGTGGTGACTTTTCCCTGCTCCAAGACGCCAATATAAATCGGATTTTTGAGGATACGCAGGATCATGCCTGCGCTCCAGGTGGATTCCTCCTTGGTTCGGAATTTGGTGGTATAGCGCATTCCAAGCCCGCGCTTGTAGTCCAAGGGAGTCGGGATGCCCATTGCATTGAGCCTGTCCGCAATATCTCCCGCGCTGATCCCCTCCAGCTTCCACTTGAAAATGTCCCGCACCACATCGGCGGCATAGTCATCCACCACCAGGCGATGCTTGTCCTCCGGATCCTTCAGATACCCGAAAACAGCAAAAGAGCCAATGAAATCTCCGCGTTTGCGTTTGATTTCAAGCTGGCTCCGAATCTTGATCGAGGTATCCCGGCAATATGCCTCGTTTATGAGATTTTTGAACGGGATGATCAGTTCATCGGACTCCACATTTCTGTGCTCACTGTCATAGTGGTCGTTGATGGCAATAAAACGCACCCCCAGGAACGGGAAGATACGCTCGATGTACTCTCCCGCTTCCAGGTGATCCCGGCCAAACCGGGATAAGTCCTTGACCACAATGCAGTTGATTTTGCCAGCCTTGACCGCCTCCATCATTTTCTGAAAGGCCGGACGGTCAAAGTTGGAGCCGGTATAACCGTCATCCACTTTCATGTCGCACTCCCGGAGTTCCGGGTGGCGTGACAAAAAGTCACGGATCAGGTCCTTCTGCCCCGTGACGCTGTTGCTCTCCTCCTTGTCCCCATCTTCCCGGGACAGGCGGACATAGCCGCAAGTATCCCAAATCTTAATGTTGGTATCGCTCATTGCTATCTCTCCTAATCGTCAGGATTGCCGGCAAGGCACCTTACGACAAGGAGAGCGCTGATTTGTCCTGTGCCAGTAGTTTAGCACAGAAACCGCCTCCTGTCCAGCGTGTCTTGCCGTGCATTGCGGTCAACATTTGGATCGTATGTAGGAAAGCATCCGATCTTCCAGCGTAACGTCAGTATCCGTGAAACTAATCTTCACAACATAGTCGCCATGCCGGTAGCAGTATGGGTTCCCGATCTGACGGATGAAGTCCAGAATCCGCTCTCCCTTGGGAAGTCCAGTGTTGATCTCCACATCCCGGATATCCCGGAGGGCTTCACGGTCTACCGTCCGCACGTCTACTTCCTGCATCGCCCTCAGTTCCTCACCGGTCAGTCTTTTATCAGTCATTTCTAAGCCTCCTATTCCCAACAGCCGTCAATCTGTGAAACGATATGGCAGCTTATTTGCGTTCTTGCGCTGGTTATTGTATTTCTCCCAAATGACCCGGGCGTAGCGGAGGCCGTTCTTGTTGGTGCTGAAGTCCAATTTGCCGCGTCGGACGATCTCATCCGGCTCCACCTTGGAGAGCTGCCGGATGAAAAGCCGGTCATCCATCTCCGTACTGTAGGTCTTTAGAAAGATTGTCATACCAGAGAACATAAAAGAGGTCAGGGAATCGGGGTGCCCACCCCAGGTACAGCGGAGCAGGACCAACATCCGGGAAAACTCATCGTCTCCCAAGGCACGCCATGATTTCATAAGCGCACGGATAGAGCCAATCTCATTGGCTCCTCTAGTCCTCCTGTTCAGCGCCCAAACAAAGCCATTTGCCTCGATCAAGGATTTGACCGTGCGGATATCGGCGTCGTTGCCGGACTCCGCGAGCGCATTGGTGGCCTGGGCCAGCGTAAGACGTTTTTTCGCTTTGTCCAGCTTATAGCACAGGTCCGCCTCCTGCTCGTAGGTCAGGCCGCTGTATATGATGCAGGGCACCATGACCTCTTTGCCCCCATTCATCTTTCGCATGGCGGCGACCCGGTGCTGCCCATCCACGACATTGAATTTTCCGTCGCGGAAACTGACCACCAGCGGGTCCAGCAGACGATCATCCCACTCCCGGATCAGGCGATTTACTTCCTTTTCGTCCACAGGGCGCTGATAGGGCAGGCCGGAGGTAAGACGGCCCGTGAAGAGCGACCGTTCCGTACCGGGCCTGCCGTATTCCACATCACAGAGGGGAAAATCTGTTTGCTTTTCTTTCTTTTCCGGTTTCGCCGGATAATGCTTTTTTCGGTAACTCATGCACTGTTCTTCCTTTCCACCTGTTTTAATAGTGCCTCCGCGGCGTCGCAGAGGGCCTTGGTCTGTGACCGCAGATACTCAACCTGGATCTGCGACAATGCTGGAAACACCTCTGTGTACTGCGGTGTGGAGTACCACTTGATATCCTTAATGAACTTGTGAATGAAGCCGGAGTATTCAGCCAGAAAGATATCCGGCGTGCAGCTGCAGTCCTTATTGGGATCTTTGAGGTCTGCAACAGATTCCTCAAAACTGCTAAATTTTTTGTCCGGCAAACAGTATGGGACATCGGAATGAGGATGCTTTCCCGGTTGGTCAGCAGGAGCAGTTCCTCCGTTGGTCTGATTTTCAGCAGAAGGTGCTCCAGACGGAGATCCAAGCTCCACAGTTTCCTGGTTGGCCTTAAAAGCGTTATATTGCTCCACAGAGCGGACTTTTCCAGAGGCAAGCATGTTCGCAGCTTCTTCCTGTAGCCCTGGATCCAGACGAGATAGCTTAAAGGCGGTTTCCTTTTTAATCCTTGGCTCTGCGTCTTTGATGATCTTTTTTGCCTCTTTCGTTAGATTTTTTGCTGTTTGCATCTGGCGAGCTACAATTCGCGGGGTAACGCCAAGTTTTTCAGCCGTATCCTGAACAAAGGACTTTGACGTGGAGGAAAAATTTTCTCCCACGTTGTTTCCAATGGCACGGTTCATTCCGATGGCCTGAGACACACGATATTTTGTTTCTGGGTACATTGTTTCGTATATCTCCTTGCGCCGCAGTAGCAATTCTCCAAACTCGACTGTGGACAAATCACTGCGAACTACATTTTCATCGATCTCCGCAAGCTCCGCCTTCAGTCCCTCCAGACTGCTGACGGTACACTCGATCTCCGTCCATTTCAGCAGTTTAGCTGCCTCCAGGCGATGCAGGCCGGCAATCAAGGTGTGTTTCTTATCGACAATGATCGGATGGAGCAGGCCCAGTTCACGAATGCTGTCAGCCAACTCCTTTACATCATCCAGGTTCAGCTCCCGCCGCCCTGGATTGACCGTGATCTCGCTGATTGGAATACGCATGTTTTCACCTCGTTCCATATAGTGCCGAAACAGCGCCCATACCGGCCTTGTTTTGGTTCCACATTGCTATGGAGGATGGGCCCGGTATGGACGCTGCTCTGGTGCTGCGTATGCTGGGAATATGGTTGTGCCGTATTGTCGAGCGGCGGGACCGCTCTGCTGCTCACCCCCGGCACGGGAATACGCAGGCCCGTCCCTGGCAAAGGACGCCTATAAAACTGACGGATGGTGGCGGCAGGTGACGAGGCTGCCCAGGCCGATCCCACAGTAGTCCCCTTTTACCCTGCGGTACGGTTTCATGTTCGGTTGTTCCCCACTGCGGGTGGTGGCGCCCCGGCTGTGCCAAAAGCCGGTGACAGGCCCGCCAGGTTCCGCTCGTGCCTTAGATGCGATCTTGATTGACGGGTTGGGGCATGGGCGGCGTGCCGCCCATGCCTTTCCCCGCAGGCAGTCCTCGCGCCTGTGCCTGCATCGCTCGCCGCAGTGGGTAATTCAAGCCCGCGTACTGATATAAACAGGCGCTTGCTTGTCCCATTGTTTTTCAAGGTGCATCAGAGGCGATTTTATCCCCTCACTAATAAGGTGATGGCAAAGGCTTTTTGGTCCACTTTTGCCGGATTTTCAAAGAAAATTTTTCAGCAAAATCCCCAGTTTTTCGCGCAGTCGCTGCTCCCGGCGGCGAAAAGTCGTTTTGGGAAGGCCGAGCGCGGCACATGCCTCCCGTTCGTTCTTCCCGTTGATGTAGAACTCCTGGACGATTCTGCGCTCCTCCTCCGTCAAGGTGTTCAGCACCTGCTCCAGCCAGATCCCGGAGAGCACGAGGTCCTCCACATCTGACCTGGCAGTTGTGCTGCTTTGGAGCCATGCGGGAATCTGCTCCATCGGAATTTCGCGGGCCGGCACAACAATAACCTCCTGGGTGTCCTTATCACGGATTTGCCGAGGTGATTTCAGCAACCGCATGAAATAATCCTCTTTATCCTCATAATGCCAAAAGGCACGATATACTTTCTCCGTGACTGGAATGGCTTTCCCGTCTATGTAGAGATAACGCTGCTTGCGTTTCGGACTCATATTTCTGACCTCCAAAAATTTGATTTTTTGCAAACCAAACTTCCGGGGCCGGAGGGGCACGTGCCCTGTACCATGAGCCGACCAGATTTCCTGAATACTCTGTAAACTTTACATTTCTACGCCGTTCCTGCCTAATTTCGCAAACACGGGCAAAAAAAGTTCGACGGCTTTCTAAAATATCCCGCCTAATTTGATAGGGGATATTTAAGAAAACCGTCGAGAAAGAAAAGAGCGCAGACAGCCGGCCGGCTGTCTGCGCAATGGACCAGGGGACGAAGCGCGCTAAGCGCGCAGTCATTCTATAAACAAATGACTTCCTCCATTCTTCTACAAAATTTCCATTACATCATATCATTAAAAATTGGGATAATATGGAGAATATGGTCGTATATCAAACAAACTTACACGATGGCGGCCGAAACTGTTGGATGCAGTCATTTGATTGAGTCCTGCTTGCTATCGAATACAAGATATTGAAATAGAAACTTGACATACACAACATATTGTGATAGCATACCTCTGTAATTGATTCTTTGTGCGCGCCTCTTTTGAGGGTAGGCCGATTTATCCGGTCTATGAGCGATGGGTATCGCATTGCACACGTTGTTAGGTTTGTACGGTCGATCAGCGGATTTATTGCGCCCTTTGGCGGATAGCTGCTGATTTTTTCAATTCCATAGGGAGAGATCCCATCGCGCAAGCGAGAATGACTGATGTTCGCCCCATGGCGGACAGGGCACGGCGGCAGCCGGCCCCAGTTATTCTCGCTTTTTTATTTTGCCCAAATGCCGAAAGGCTTTTGAGGATATATCAATCGTGAAAGGAGCGAAACACAGTGAGACACAAACGAAGATGGCGGGCTAGTAGCAGGCCGAAATGCGCCGCCAAACCAATCAGCAGAGGTAAACAGAAGCAGCGACTGAAAGAACAGGCAAGAGCCTGGGGTTCCTGGAGGGAGGCAAATGGCTGTGACGCAGACAGCGGACTACCAACCTTTGGTGCTGGTAGAAACAGCAGATCTCTCGCGGGATGAATGGCTGTCGTACCGGCGCAAAGGCATCGGCGGCAGCGACGCATCCGCGGTTCTGGGTATTTCCCCCTTCCGCACGGCCAGAGACCTCTATTTCGATAAGCTGAATATCGTAACAGCGGACGATGGGGGAAACTGGGTGGCAATGGAGATGGGAAATCTGCTGGAGGACCTGGTGGCCCGCATCTTCGCCAAGAAAACCGGCCTGCGGATCTTTCAGCGCAAAGTCATGTACCAGCACCCGCACTATCCCTGGATGCTGGCGGATCTGGACTATCTGGTGGAGCAGCCGGACGGCACGCTTGCGATTCTGGAGATAAAAACGACGAACTATAACGCCAGGGATAAATGGGAGTACAACGGTGGGGAGATCGTGCCGGTCTATTATGAGGCCCAGGGCCGCCACTACATGGCGGTGGTCAATCTGAACCGTGTGTATTTTTGTTGTCTCTACGGCAACAGCGAGGACGAGGTCATCATCCGCTGCATCGACCGGGATATGGCCTATGAGCAGGAGTTGATCGCGCTGGAGGACTATTTCTGGCACGACAATGTGCTGGCAAAGAATCCCCCGCCTTACACCGAGGACGGCGATCTAATCCTGGAGAGCCTGCGCCGGAGCCTGGGCCCCTCCGACAAAGACGCCCCGCCTGTGCTGATCACCCCGCCGCAGTTTGCGAGGGTGGCACGCTATCAGGAACTGCAGGAGGAGAAAAGCCAGCTCAGCGCCGAGGTGCGGAGGCTTGAGGCGGAAATGCAGCGCATGAAGGCGATGATCGCCGTGGATATGGGGAAAAGCTGCAAGGCGACCTACGAGGACGCCGGCGGCAGCTACACCATCTCCCTGAACTCGTCCCGAAGGCCGATTGTCTCCAGGGACCAGATCGACCGTATGAAGGTGCGCCATCCAGACCTGTACGCCGAATATGTCACCTTCTCCGAGAACCGCAAACTTGTGATCAAAAAGGCCGACACACCGGCCGCCTGACAAAAACCGGAGGTGAAGAAAGAAATGGGTATTGTAGCCGCCTTTGATAAGGTGCTGTTTTTCAATGAAGCAAGCAAATATTGCGTCCTGCGCCTTAAAACGGCGGATGACATGATACCGGCGGACGCAAAAAGCCCCTATCGGTACAGCGACCATCTCATTCGTTTTACGGCAGTGGGCTACGATCTGCCGCGCACCAACGCCATTCAGATGGAATTGGACGGCGTATGGCAGAGCGGTAGATATGGGTGCCAGCTCCAGGTGGAACACTGGCAGGAAATCGTGCCGCCCACCCTTGAGGGCATCCGGGGCTATCTGGCCTCGGGTCTACTGAAAGGGATCGGACAAAAGACCGCGGATGCCATCGTGCAGCGATTCGGCATCGACGCTCTGAATGTCCTGGAGCATGAGCCGGATCGGCTCCTGGAGATCAAGGGCATTACAGAGGAAAAGTTGGAGGATATCAAGACCGGGTACGCGGAGAGCAAGGTCATGCGGGATCTGATGACGCTGCTGGCCCCCTTCAAGGTAACTCCGGCCACCGCGCTGAAGATCTACGAGCATTTTGGACCGGACGGCGTGAAACTGCTGCGGCAGAGTCCTTACCGGCTGTGCCAGGTGTCCGGGTTCGGTTTCAAACGCGTTGACGCCATCGTGCAGAAGTCCGGCGGCGACCTTCTTGACCCGATGCGGGTGCAGGGGGCGCTGTTCTACTCCCTGGAGCGATCCCGCAGTGAAAAGGGGCATCTCTATCTTGGAGCCGAGGAAATGATCCGAAATTCCTTGCAGCTGCTCAACGAGAAGATCCCCCAGCTGGATCAGAAGTTTCGTCACCAGCAGGTTGAAGACGCGCTGGAGGGTATGATCCTGAACAACGTGGTGGTGTCCAATAAGGGCAACATCTACCTTCCCCACGTCTACACCCAGGAGAGCGAGACCGCCTGCAAGGCGGTGCAGATGGCTTTGGAGGTTCCGGAGCCGGTACAGCTTGCCCCTGTCATGGAGCGTATCAAAGGCCGGCTGGGGATCAGCCTTTCCAAGAAACAGAGCGAGGGCGTGGAAATGGTTTTCCGCCATAACCTGTCCATCATCACCGGCGGTCCCGGCACTGGCAAGAGTACCGTTCTCAAGGCGGTGATCGAGGCATACCGGACGCTCTACCCCAGAAAGATCATCAAGCTGGCCGCTCCCACCGGCAAAGCCAGCCGGCGCATGGCGGAGACCACCGGCATCATGGACGCGCAGACCCTGCACAGCCTGCTGGGGCTCCACGGAGGAGGCGACAGCTGGCAGAAGAAGAAAAAAGACCTGATTGCCGATCTGGTCATCGTCGATGAATCCTCCATGATGGATATGTGGCTGGCGTGGCAGTTGTTTCAGCGGCTCCGACCCGGCACGAAACTGCTCCTTGTGGGCGACGCGGACCAGTTGGAGAGCGTGGGAGCGGGAGATGTGTTCCACGAATTGATCGACAGCGGCATCGTCCCTGTCACAGTGCTGGACGAGATCTTCCGTCAGGCTAAGGACAGCCCCATCCCTCACAACGCCAAATACATCAATGAGGGGAGCACAGAGCTTTACTTCTGCAGAGATTTCGCCTTCATTCAGGCAGATACCCAGGAGGAAGCTGCCATTTTGGTGCGGAGCCTTTACAAACGGGAGATCGCCCAGAGCGGCATCGACCAGGTGCAGATCCTCTCCCCCTACCGTACCAGAGGCGCGGCATCGTCCGACGCCCTCAACGAAGCCATCCGCGAAGAGGTCAATCCGCCTTTGGAGGGCAAGCCAGAGGTCATGTTCGGCGGCAGTATGTTCCGTTTGGACGACCGGGTGATGCAGATGAAAAACAACGGTTTGATCCAGTTCCGGGATAACACGGGCAAGGAACTGGCATCGGGCGTGTTCAATGGGGAGATCGGCCGGGTGCATGACATCCAGCCTGGCAAGGTTGTCGTCAACTTTGATGACCGCTATGCCGCCTACTCTCTTGACGACCTGAGCGAGTTGACGCTGTCCTATGCCTCGACCATCCATAAGGCACAGGGGTCGGAGTACGATACCGTGATCATCCCCTTGCTGATGGCCCACAGGATCCTGCTGACGCGGAACCTGCTCTATACAGCTGTCACCCGCGCCAAACGGCGTGTTCTGCTGGTGGGGCAGAAGAAGGCCCTGTATACAGCGATCCATACCAACCGGCAGGGCAAGAGGAAGACCCTCCTGGCTGAGCGGATGCGGCTGTATCACCAGTCGCGGACCATGCAGGCCGGCGAAACAAAGGTGAAGCAGGCCAGTTGAGTCTAGCGTATCGGCAGGAAATACCTGGAAAGCCTTTGTGGTTGGAAGTTAAGGAGAACTGAACTATGAGAGTGAAGAACTATGAAGAATGGTACCAAGCGGTCAACGCTGAACACCGGAAACTCTCTGAAATGAGCCACTACCTCAACGAGAAAGGTGTTGAACGTATGCAAGCCTTTGGAACCCTGGGCAACCTAGCAGACTTCTGTGCCACTCCGCAGGAGTTGGTGGCCTGGATCGATAGTAAAGAGGGCCTGGATAAATGTGATGTGGCCAACCTTGAAAGTGCCCATATCATGCCAGCCATCTCCACCCTCCGCAGGATTGCCAAGGCCGGAGAGGAGGTGGTAAGCCCGTGAAGAAGTTCTGGGCAGTGAGTACCAAGTATTTCGACAGCGGCCGGGTGAAGGTCAATCTGTACTCCGTAGAAGCTGAAACCAGGCCGGAGAGTGGTATGTCCGAGAACAAGATGTGCGACCACTACATCGATTACTTCGACACCTACGAAGAGACGCTGGCGTGGTACGAGCAGTCCAGGAAAGCCTGAGAGGATGAGCGACCGATGGCTATTGGATATGACCGAGTTAAGAACCTGATTTGAGAGGAGATGTCTGTATGGCAAACATGAGCTATTGCCGGTTTCATAACACCCGGCTCGACCTGGAGGACTGCATTGATGCCCTTCGCAACGAGGAGCGCCTGAGTTCTGATGAGGCCAGAGCTGGTCGGAACCTGTTCGGTGACTTTCTGAGCTTCTGCGTGGAGCAGGGCATCATTGACAGCTTTGACAGTGAGGAGGTCGAAACCCTGTTTTACCGCCTGGAGCGGGAGGATGACGATGCGTGAGCACCGGACCATTCAGGTAATGAGCCGGTAGCCAAACAACTTTTGAATAACTGTGATGGTATTGAAGGCCGCTAAGGTACGTCATTGTGCTTCACGATTTCAATTATTTTTATGAAGGGAGTCTTTGAAATGAATAAGAGATCCAACAGCGTGATCAAAACGGTTCCCGCAGCCAGTGCGCTGCACAGCGTCCCCATGTTTGACCCGCTCAAACTGCTGCGGATAACTACATCCGCCAAAACCGGAGAGAAGGTTCTGCGATTGGACCTGAGTTACAAGAAAATGTGGTTCCTGTTGGTACATCCCAGAGGGCGGATGCTCACCAAAATCCTGCGTGTCACCGACCAGATGGCGATTTTCCAAGCCCAGCTTTTTGCCGACCGGGACGACGACACGGTGCTTGCTCAGTTTACGAGCTGCCACACCAGACGCGAATCCGGTCCTCAGTACATCCGCAACGCCCAGAACGAGGCACTGAATGAGGCATTGGACAATGCCGGCTTTGGCATCCAACTTTCCGACCTGGTGGAGCATGATGATACCGGCTATGGCTCCGAGGTGCTGTTGTCCCAGGTGGAGGCCCTTCTCCGCGACCAGGAGCAAACGGAACCCACAGAGCATCCCGTTTCCACACAGTCCGAAGGCCCCGTCCACGCCGCGCCCAAGCAGACAGTGGCTGGACAGGCATCGCCCCCCGCGCAGGAACAGGTGCAGGAAACAGCTCCCCAGCAGGAGAAACCTACGCCTGTCCAAAAGGTATCGGCCGCCCCTTCCGTCAAACCGGCTGAACCGGCCGCCCCTGTTGTGGATACTGCCCCTCCCCAAGTAGCTGAGCCACCCCAGGCGGATACCGCCTCCGATGCCGAAGTATCAGTCAACAACCCTGAGTCAGTGGAGGAAACCACCAGCGAGCCCTCCAAGGGACCACAGCCGAACGAAACCGCATCCAGCGTCTCCACGGAAACCGCCAGCGTTCTCCAGATGCTGGGTGGGATCCCCACCGCAACTGGTGACCCATCTTCCGAGCAAAGTGGGAAGCCAAAGGCTGCGGAGCGGCCCACTGTGGTAGCGTTTCCCCAGGCTGAAGAGTCCACCCAGGCAGTAGAGGCTGAGGAACAGAGCGCACCGCAGAATGATGCGGAGCCGGCTGCCGAGGCCGCTGTCTCCTACACGGATGACATGACCGTGGACGAGATCCGGGCGAGAATGACCATTGAGCAGGCGAAGGCGCTGACGGTGAGTTTCGGCCCCAACAAGGGCTGGACGCTTGGCCAGGTGCAGGATCGCCGCCCGTCCAGTCTGAAATTCTATGCCCTTGTTTCCCCGGACGCCAGCAACGCCATCAAGGCGGGGTCCTTCCTGCTGCTGGACGAGCTGGCACAGGCGAGAGCTGGCTAACGTATAGTCCCCGCGGCGCGGGGTACTTAGAAGGAGTTGATGGCAATCACATTCCAAGCATCAGGGTTTCCATTTACCATCATGGATGTGGCAGAACTCCTCCGCCTGCATATCAGGCGGAGGAGTCCGGGCTATACCTATGCGGACTGCCCATTCTGCGGTGACCGGCGCGGAAAGATGTGCCTCAACCTCATGAAGAATGTGTGGTACAGCAACTGCTGCGGCGGACACGGCGGGATGCTGTCTCTCTACGCGAAGGCGCGTCAGATCAGCAACTCCGAGGCGTATCGGGAGATCTGTGAAGAACTTCTGACAGGCGGCTTTGCTCCAGCGTATGAGGTGCAAAGACAGGAGACCGTGAGAAAGGAGCAGGCGCCCCAGGCTGATCGGGCATCTGCCCAGGTCATACACCAGACCTATTCCGCTTTTTTGTCTAAGCTGACTCTGACGCCGGCGCATCGCCGTCACTTGCAGACGAAACGAGGCCTGACTGACGAGCAGATCCAGCAGTGCGGGTTCAAGAGTACGCCGCCCCCTTATCTCTGCCGGGCCATCACGTCCAAGCTGATCAAGGAGGGCTGCACCGTGCAGGGCGTCCCAGGCTTCTTTATGGACGATACCGGGAAATGGACGGTCCGTTACTTCCAGCGTACCGCCGGCATCATTGTCCCCTATGTTGGGATAGATGGGCTGATCCAGGGCCTGCAGACCCGCTTGGACGTGCCCATCAAGGGCAAAGACGATCCGCCGGATAAGGTGGGCATGAAGTATCTCTGGTTGGCATCGGCAGATAAGCCGATGGGCGTCTCCTCCGGGAGTCCAGTCCATTTCGTCGGCGATCCCCATGCCAGGGTGATCTATGTGACCGAAGGGGCGCTCAAAGCCGATATTGCCCATGCGCTGTCGGGCCGCACCTTTGTGGCCACAGGCGGCGCGGGATGCACCGCACAGCTGGACGATCTCTTTGCTTTCCTGAGCCGCAATGGTACAGAAGAGATCGTCGAGGCCCAGGACATGGACAAGTATAGCAATCAGGGCGTCAGCACAGGAGCCTCCAAGGTGTATCTGTTGGCACGGAAATACAGCATAACCTGCCGTCGGCTGACTTGGAACCCAAACTACAAAGGGATTGACGACTGGCTGTTGAGCCTGCGGCAGAAAGAAAAAAGCATAAAGGAGTGTAAAAATGTGAATTTCAAAGAACGATACCTGTCCGGAGAATGTACTCTGGACGATTTGGACGACTATGTTGCCCGGTGGCATGATGGGCAGGGCGGTGGCCTTGACCTGCATGAGTATTTAGGCTTTACCCATGATGAGTATAACGCCTTGCTGCAGCTTGACCTCACCTGCAAGTTCGAGGATTTGATGGAGGCCCAGCGCCGCCGCCAGCGGTATCGGGTCTATCAGCTGGCCCTGTCCGGAGCAAAGACGATTCCATTCGCCTTTCGGGGCATTGACCAACTGCACAAGGCGGGTTACCAACAGCCTCCCGCCGCTGATTACCAGTTGGTCTATGACGGCGAGATCTGCTGCCCCTTGGAGCAAGAAGAACAGACGGTGCTGGAGCGCATCTTCCGCATTTGCAACGACAGTTTCCCGGCTGGTTACGCCGGGCGCAGCCTGTCGCCCTCCGATGTGGTGGAGTTGTATGGCGAGGAAGGCCGGCGGTACTTCTATTGTGATACCAATGGCTTCGTCTCTGTTCAGTTTTCCCCCATGCTGTCAAAGCGGGACCCCAAATTGGGAAATGCGGACGGCGAGTGATGACCAAAACTGAACAGCTGGAAGAAATGCTGGCTGTCTGCCGCAATTTGGGCGCCGAGGTGGAGTACCACCCGGAATATAGCCACTTTACCGCAATGGTTTGGGAGGGCTGGGCCTTGCCTTACGACGAGAAGAAGGCCCTCTCTATTCAGGATCAGATCTATCAAAGGACCGCTCAATACCCAAGGCTGGTGTGCTATCGCTTTGACCCTTTCAGCACACTGGTCTACGCGGTGTGAGCAAATATACGCACAAAGGGATGCAGATTCGGCTATTGAGCCGGCCTGCATCCCTTTTGCCATCATTTTTATTGGAGGTATTGAAATGGGCGCTTATTCAGAAATGGACCTTGATATGCAGTTCGACTCCGACAATCCCTTCACCAGCGATAGCGAGGTACCTGCACCGATGCAGGCAGGCTCTCAGGACACACAGGCTTCTGCACCTGCCGCTCCCACGCGGCATCAGCCGCCGCAGACAGACGATGCGAAGAAAAAAGCGGCGGACGAGGCAGCATCCAAGCGCAAAGCGGACGAGGATGCACGGCGCAGAGCCCATGAGGAATCCGAGGCCAAGCGCAAGGCGGAATGGGAGGCCCGACAGCAGGCTAAAAAGGCCGCTGAGCAGGAGCAGCTGGATAAGTTGGCCGCTATGAGCGATGACGAGGTGATGATGGCCTCTACGCGGCGGATCGGAGCTGACACGGAGCGTTTGACCAGACGCAATATGAAGGAGTGCCTTTCCGAGCATATTCAAACTCTATGTCTGGAGGATCCCACTTTTGCGCGAAAGGCCATGCATCCCCGGAAAACCATGATCCATTGTATCTGGTATATCAACCGCAAGGCCAAGGAGTTTGTGGAACAGGAGATGAAGGACAACGGCTTTAAACCGGAAAACAGCATCTATGGCTGCGACGTTCCTGATGACCTGTGCTACCAGTGGGCTGAGGAGTATTTCAACGATCCCAATGCCAAGGAGGATGAGGAGAATGATGAAAAATTCGTCTCAAAGCCCTATTCGGGAAGTTCCTCGAAGCCTGCATCCAAGAATAAAACAAAAACAGAGCGCCAGAAAAAACCGGAAACCAAGACTGCTCCCAAGCAATCTGATGATCTCGGTCAGATGACGCTGGGTGATATTGGATTGCTGGGAGGAATGGCCGGATGAAAGGGATCGACAAAAAGGCTTGCAAATCATTTTTGAATCCGCGGCGATCTCTTGATTTGAACAGCGGGCTTTTTTATGTGGAGCAGATCGAATACATCGTTTGTACTGCAATCCGCATTGTCGGGCACAGGAAACTGCTGATCCTGGACTTCTATCCGCGTGCTGAGGCGGTAAAAGGTATGCCCTCCCCGGACTTTACAATGTTTCAGGCAACGGATGACTTTATTACATTCGATCACAGGGACGGCGTCAAAACCAGATGGCGTACAGCCGTTTTGGACAACTTGGAGCGCAGCTATAATTTTATCTTTAAATGTGCGTTCTACAGCCGTCCGGATGAGGAACGGGTCATTCGTTTCTGTAAAGCACCGGCTACCCTCAAAAATATGAGTGGGTTCGGTGTGCTGAACCGGAAGCAAAGCGAGCTGCGTGACGCGCGCAGCGCGGCGAGGAGACGGGTGCGTGAAAAGAAAATTGCGGACCGCATGAAGCCGCTACGCCCTATGGATAAGCGGATGGAAACGTGGATCAAGAGGGATCTCCTCCCTCAGTACATCTTCTACAAGTATCAGCGGACCCAAAAGCCAGTTCCCGGACGGTGCTCGGCCTGTGGACATACTGTCGAAGTGGTCGCCCCCAAGCATAATCTATCCGGCATGTGTCCGTCTTGCGGCGCAAGCATCCGTTTCAAATCCATGGGCAGGCAAAAGCGCATTTGGGATCGGACCAGCGCACAGATTATCCAACGAATTTCGGAACAGGAACTCGTCGTCAGGGTATTCAAAGCACACCGGTATATCTATGATGGTGAGGAAGACTGCTCCATCCATGAAAGCGCCAGGCTGTTCGTGAATTGGGATGATGCGAAGTCCTGCCAGGAAGAACGGTTTTATAACTCATACGACGGAAACCTTCTGACCCCGTGGAAGCGCGGTACTCGTCCGAGATTCAGTTATTGGCAGGAAAATTTTGATGGGGATCTCTGTGCGCATCTCTATACCCGGAATTTGCCGAGAGTGCTCGCCGGTTCACCGTGGGAATACTGCCAGATCGCTCCCTTTTACTTGTCGGATCGAACCGAGCTGGAGGTCATTCCCTTTTTAGCGGCATATCTGAGACATCCTTTTGTGGAGTATTTGATCAAACTAAAGCTTTACAATTTGGCGGCCCATGTGGTCTACCGCAACGACTCGTATTCCTATACACTCGGAGGCGAACAAATTGACTACAACGGCAAAAAGTTTCAGTCCATTTTGAAAGTCGGTCTGGAATATCTGCCGCTGCTGCAAAAACTCAATGCCTCATATATGCAGCTTGGCCTCATACAGGGGATGCTCCGTTTGGGCTTGCAGCCTGACGAGGAACTCCTGGACTGGTGCGGCAGGCACAAAATCAGCAGGCTTCGAGATCTGTTGGTTCCATTGTCATACACCACACCTCATAAAATGATGCGGTATATCGCAGAGCAGTATGAGAAAAATAAGCGGCCCGCACACAGCTTCTATGGAGAAGGTTATACAGATTATGCCAACACTTTGGTTCAATACCGTGATTACCTGTGTATGTGTGAGGGGCTGGAGTACGACTTAAAGAACACGTTCGTTCTGTTCCCCCGAGACCTGAAAGACGCACATGATAAAATCGCAAGCCTCTCTGATCCGGAAAAGGCCGCAATATATGAGCGGCAAATCCAGCAGGCTTACCCTCTGCTGGAAAAGCTGTACCGATTTGAGAGGGATGGGTGGACGATCAAGGCGCCTAAAACATCAAAGGAGATCACAGAAGAGGGCCACCGGCTGCATCACTGCGTTGGCGGATATATCAAGCGAGTCGCGATGAAAGAGTGCATCATTCTGTTTCTGCGCCGCACACAGAAATTAGACAAGCCAGTAGGGACAATAGAGGTGATCGATAATGCGATTGTGCAGGCCCGAGGATACGATAACGGGGATCTTCCGGCAGATGCAAAGAAGTTCCTGACCAAGTGGGATGCGAAGGTTCTCAAGAACACGGTGAGGCAGTCTGCTATCGCGCAGAATATGCACACACTTATGGAAGGAACAGCAGCGTAACAATGGCCGGCAGGTGTACGCCCTCTGTGGCTACACCTGCCGGCGTACTACAAATTGAATGGTACAAGAAAATATCAATGGAGGTTACAGATGAAGCTTTATAAGCGGAAACCGCATTACTTCAGTCACGATCCGCGATAAGGAAGGCTCGGAAGAGTGCATCCAGCAGATGCGGGCCACCCGCAGGCATGTCCGCACCTTCCGGAAAAGAGAACAGTATTTGGCGTTCCTGGCTAAGATGGATGCCGCCCTGCGGAAAGATTTGGCAATGGAACGGCAGGCAATTCTGGAAGTCGAAACACTTGCAGCACTCTGCGGAGAAAGGAAACCATGAATCGATATTACATTTTTAAGGATTGTACCCAGATTGGGTCTACGGAGACCAGAGACGAAGCCATAGATATGATCCGGCAGCGCCAGAAGCGGGAAACACACTATCTGCTTAGGTCGGAATTCAGCATCATCTACGGCTGTGAGGAGTTCATCCACTATGAAAAAAGCGCATAAAGAAGGAGCGTTAGAAAGCGTATGATCAAAAATCTCAATCAACTGAAAAAAGCGATGAAAGGCAATCCACGGTTCCAAATCATTGCCCATTGCCGAAAAGAGTGTGTCGGTGAGATCCGTCAGGTGACGCAGGCGAACACGACCGGCTTTTACAGCGCGGTGGCCGGCGATCCGGAGGACTGGACCCGCAGCGCCAACCAAGGCTTAGGCTTGATCCTCTGGTGGAATAGAGCGCCCTTCTGGAGTTTTCAGGACGGCGTCTGCAGCGCCTATGACAGCGACACCACCCATACGGAGGACCATCTGATCATGGCCTTCCGCATCTTAGATGAACAGGAGGCGGCAGCGTAATGGAACAGAACACAACAGCCTATGAGCGGGTTCGGTCGCTGACCGATCTGCTCAACCAGTACCGCCATGAGTATTACAACCTCAGCGCCCCCAGCGTGAGTGACCAGCAATACGACCGGCTCTTTGATGAATTAGCCGCTCTGGAAAAGGAAACGGGCATCGTCATGAGCAATTCCCCGACTCAGACGGTGGGATACCCGTCCGTCAGTGAGCTGCCGAAGACCACCCACGCCATTCCTTTGCTCTCCATGGATAAGGTCAAGAGTGAGGAGGAAATGCTCTCATTTATCGGCGACAAATTGGTGCTGATTATGCTCAAATTGGACGGCCTCACCCTCAAGCTCACCTATGAAAACGGCACGTTGCAGGAAGCTGCTATCCGCGGGGACGGCTATGAGGGTGACATTGTGACCCACAACGCGCGGGCGATCAAGGGCATCCCCCTGCAGATCCCCCACAAAAAGCGCTTGGTGGTCACCGGGGAGGCGTTTATCCGGCCCAGCGACTTTGCCGCTTTGAAGGAAACCGCTCGCGACAGAAACGGCAAGCCCTATAAAAATGCCCGCAACCTGGCTTCCGGATCCATCCGTCTGCTGGACGCCGCTGAGTGCCAAAAGCGCCGGCTGGAGTTTCGGGCCTTCAACGTGTTGGAAGGCTTTGAAGAGTACCCGCTGAAATCTGACAGACTGACAATGCTCAGTCCATTGGGCTTTTATCTGTGCAGTTATCTCAAAACGAAGGCGCCGTTGTCCCTGAAATGGGTCAAAGTCGGCATTGAGCAGATGCAGAAGCTGGCGGAAGAACACGACCTTCCCATTGACGGCATCGTGTTCACCTTCAACGATGTGGCTTATTCCAAATCCTGCGGTCAGACGAACCACCACTATAAGGACGGGATGGCCTTTAAGTTCGAGGATGACACCTATGAAAGCCAGCTCCAGTACATTGAGTGGAACACATCCCGCTCCGGCGAGATCGCTCCGGTGGCCATATTTGATACCGTGGAGATCGACGGATGTGAGGTGTCCAGAGCCAGTCTGCACAATCTCTCCTTCATTGAAAAACTGGAGCTGATGCCGGGCAACCGCATCAAAGTCTCAAAGCGGAATATGATCATCCCCCATGTGGAGGAGAATTTGGACCGAGGCGGCTTCGACATGGAGAAGCTGATCCCACATACCTGCCCCTGCTGCGGCGAGCCCACCCGTATCCATGAGACGGAATCCGTGGTGGAGGGCCAAAAGCGCATTACAAAGGCCCTCCACTGCGACAACCCGCGCTGTGAGACCCGCCGGCTCCGGCAGTTCGTCCACTTTGCGGGAGAGAAGGCCATGGACATCGAGGGCCTGTCTGAGAGCAGGCTGGAGAAGTTCATCGGCTGCGGTTTCCTCCACAGCTATATGGACATCTACCGGCTGGATGAACATCGGACCCAAATCATACGCATGGAAGGATTTGGCGAGAAGTCCTGGCAGAATCTCTGGGACGCCATCCAGCGCAGCCGGGATACCACCTTCGAGCGGTATCTAATTGCCATGGACATTCCCATGATCGGCAACAACGCCAGCAAGACCCTGGCCCGGCAGTTCCACAGCAGTTTGGATAAATTTGAAGAGGCGGTGGTCTCCGGCTTCGATTTCACGCAGCTGCCCGACTTTGGAGAGACCCTGCACCAGAATATCCACGCTTGGTTCCAGAGCGAGGACAACTGGTATGTATGGTATGAGCTTCGGGAGTTGGTGCGTATCGCGCCCCCTTCCGCAGATGATCCTATACCGGAGGCTGGGGATAACCCCTTCGTTGGCAAGACTGTGGTGGTCACAGGAAAGGTGGAGCCCTATAACCGCAGCGAGATCAATGCAAGGATCGAGGCCCTGGGCGCCCATGCCGGCAGCTCGGTGAGCAGCAAGACCGACTATCTGGTCTGCGGCGAAAACGCCGGCAGCAAGCTGGACAAGGCTAGACAACTTGGAATCCCGGTACTGTCCCCGGCGGAGTTCTTCCAGATGGCAGCCGGGGCGTAGGTTGGCAAAATGCAGCTGTTATTTCCCGCATTGTCTGGTAAAATAATTACAAGACTTTGTAGAAGGGGGACATGCGCATGATGTATCCCTATATGGTGCTGGCTGACGGAACAGAGATCACTCATTCCCATATCATCGATGATAATGGCACAGAGCAGGTCGAGGTGCATTTCGAGCGGGCGACAGAGCAGGGTTTTGACTCCGCAAGATGTGTTCTCCCCACATATCAGTGGAAGTTCAACGAGGGCTTTTCCACCGAGGAAATCCACTTTTTTGAGGAGTTTTTGAGACACAACGCCCACCTCCTGTACCGCTATGCAGCACAGGGAGGGATCAGCTGTGTCTAGCCTGTTCTGTATCGGTGGGTATCTGGTGTTTTTGTCCAACGAAAACAATGAGCCGATCCACGTCCACATTGTGAAGGGAAAACCATCGCCGAATACAACGAAGGTATGGCTTACCCGGGCAGGCCAATGTATCGTTGCCAACAGCGGCAGCAAGATCCCGCAAAATGATTTGAATGAGCTATTGGATGTGATTTCCGCGCAGTTCTTTATGATCTGCCAGAAATGGAAGGAACACTTCAAGGTGGAAGAGATCCGTTTCTTCTGCTGAGAACATATTTCATTTGCAGCCGCGACAGCGTTTTTTGCTGTCGCGGCTTTCTCTATCTCAAAAGAACCAACCAAAACAAGCGCCGGGTGGAAGAAAACAACATTCTCCCTGCCCTGCAAATCAAACATGGAGGGTTTGACAATGATCGATCAGCACTATTTCCCACCCATCAAAGGCCCCGTTGACTGCGCGCAATGTGAGGCGGTGGACTGCTGGTGCCGCGACAAGTTCCAGCGGAGCCGGCGCGACTTTACGCATACATCGGGACGATGCCCCCGTCTCCCCGACTTGCGGGGCTTTGTAGAACTGGGTGAGCGTAAAGCATATGCGGCGGCCTTCATGCTCATCCACGCAGAGTTAGGTGCGGGCGGCCTGCAGCTATCGCTGACCATTCCCGGGCAGAATCGATACAGAAAGGTCTACCTGACAAAGAGCGGATACTGGTACTTCAATACCCGGAGTGAGGACGGATATCCGATCCGACAGGCGCTGAACATCGGCAGTTTCTGCGGCAAAGAGGAAATTGTTCAGTATATGGAAAAACTGCATTCCGACTACTGTATTTTCCGCTGTGAGTTGGCCGACTTCACAATTTGAAGAAAGAATGGAGGCGTACTTTCTATGAGCGATGCGACAATGAAAAGGCAGTTCCTGCGGCCATTGACATCCCAGGAACGAGCTGTGGCTGAACAGAATCATGACCTTGTGTTTCGTTTCCTGCACGCGAACAGGCTGCAGGAGAGCGAGTATTACGACGTCATTATTTTCCGGTATCTCCTTACGGTGGAAAATTGGTTCAGGCGGCCTGATCTTTACCACTATCAGTTCAGCACGATTGCCTGGCACGCTATGAGTTCGGCGCTTCACAACGATACCAAAAAGAAACGCCGGCAAATTCAGACCGTCAGCCTCGACGATATGATCCCTGGATGTGAAGATCTTACCTGGGGCGACGTTATCACGGAGAACAATTTGGAGTATGTACCCTACTGTGTTTCCCCCAAACCTTTGGACGCCTTTTCGCACATGATCCACGAAGAAGTGCATCACTGCGACGGGGCCAGGTTCGGAACTGTTAAACAATAAGTAAGGAGGCGGCGTTTTGAAACTATCATCGGAAGACAAGACATTACTGCTCCACTGGGGATATCAAACAGCAGATTTCCCACAAATTGAGGCGGCAATGCAGTCCAGGAATACGAAATACACCCTGGAAGGGCAAACGATCTCCCAGGCAACGGCTATCGCGGTTCTGGGACGCAAGCAATTCCTGACAGGCATCTCCAGAAGCGCATTTCACGCAACAGCGGCGAGGGAAACGGAAGATGGAAAAATAGTTCTTTTTGATTCCTCGCGCATGTTCAAATTCTGAAGTAGGAGGAAACTGTAATGTATGACATTCGGAAAAGACGAGGATTCCAGACGGTAGGAGAACTGCGGGCCATGCTGAACCAGCTGCCTGCCCACACCAGAGTGAGCATCTGCGGCGACCTCAACTGCTTTTTTCATGAGGAACAGGATGGCAGCCTTATCTGCCTTGACTGCGAGGATCTGAACGACCACTACGAGGAGGCGATGGAGAGTATGCTGTCCAAGGAGTCCCCGGAAGAGCGGGACAGGCATCTGGAGTCCCTCTGGAAAGAGCTGGAGGATGTGCCGATGAATCCAAAGACGGAGACCATCGAGGCCCCGTTCTACATCTTCAGTGCGGGCACAAATCGGGAGGAAATCTGGAGATGGTTCGACCAGCACTACTCCAGAGGGGTGGCCTACCTGCTCCATAGTGGTGTACCCGCCTACGCCCCGGAGAACACCCCTCTGAGCCAATTCATCCGGCAGGAGGTCCCGTACCGTCTCGTTGAAATCCTGGAGATACCCCCGGAAAAGATCACCCCATTGGTGATACAAGAGTGCGTTGACCTGCTGGAAAGAAGTGCCGATGGCCTGTTCCGCTACGACAGGATCGAGATGCTGCTTCTGGAAGTCCTAAAAGACCATGGACTTTGGGAGGGAGATATGTGATGGTTCTGGTACCCAGCAGGATAGCAGGGAGCAAGCGGCAGAGCGGAAATTGCCCGCTCCCGGGAACGCTCCGGGCCCAAGCCGAGGCCGATTTCCGCAAATTGGAGTCCGAGTTCAACAAAGCAAAGGTCGGAGACAATTCCAGAGAAACATTCCTTAAACTTGCAGAGCGCTTCCGGGCGCATACCGTTGGGGAGGATTTCATGGACTTTAACTACGGAGTGCTGACCGCCACCATCCTCATGCACGACGGTGCAATCGAACTTGACCGGACAGTCGAGGTCTGGGACGATGGGAACATAGAATATTTCGGACTCCATACGTTCAAACAGCTGAAGAAAACGTCATCAGATGACCAGGCATAATTTCTGAGCGCAGCAAAGGATATAAATAGGGACCGGCTGAAAATGCCGGTCCCTATTTTATATTTTCATGCTGGGCATCGTGAACGAACATGATGCTTCAGAAGTTTTCTCCGCAATTCTGTTGCAATTTGACGTATAAGAAACGTATTAAAGATGTATAAAGGAGGTCTTCAGACTATGCTAATTGCAATCGATCATGGCAACAAATCCGTAAAACTCCCGCGCGGGGATCCATTTGTGTCGGGCCTGGTGGAGAGTGAGGTCGCCCCCTTTGGGAAAGACGTGCTCAAGTACAGAGGGCGGTATTATCAGCTCTCCGATCATCGCATTCCATACCATCGAGATAAGACGGAGGACGAGCGGTTTTTCATCCTCACCCTGTTTGCCATCGCACGGGAAATCAATGCTGCTGGGCGATATACAGCGGGTACGATCCAAGTACAGCTTGCGGTGGGCCTGCCGCCCGCCCACTTCGGTGCACAGTATCAGGCATTCACCAGCTATTTCCTGGGCCGGGGTCCCGTATCCTTTGCCTATCGACAAAAGTCCTATACGATTCTGATCAACGATGTGGCCTGTTTCCCCCAGTCCTACGCGGCGGCGGTCACCATCCTCCCCACCCTGCAAAATGAGCCCAGAGCACTGGTGCTGGACATTGGCGGGTTTACGGCCGACTATCTCCAGCTCAGGAACGGAGAGGGAAACCTGGCCGTCTGCGATTCACTGGAAAGCGGCGTGATCTCGCTTTATAACAAGATCATCTCCAAGGTCAACGCGGAACACGACATGCTTCTGGACGAGGAAGAGATCGACGCCATCCTGCTCAAGCAGAAAGCGCCGCCTGTGCCGGACATTGGCAGGATTGTAGAACGGCAGGCCCAGGATTTTGTCAACGATCTGTTCAGCACCCTGCGGGAGAGGGGGCTAGAACTAAAGACCGGTAAGGTCGTATTTGTGGGCGGCGGCTCCAACCTTTTGCGGCGCCAGATTCTAGCGTCAGGGAAAATTGGATCCGCTCTGTTTGTGGAGGACGTCCGGGCCAACGCCAAGGGATACGAACTGCTGTATCAAGCTGTTTCGGGAGGCAGGTGATCCCCGTGGCCGATAAAATGCAGCCCGGCAGGTTCACCCTTCGTTTTAATATGAATGACCCGCAGCAGCAGGCGGCCGTTGAGATCCTTAACCGCATGGGGAGGCAGAAAGCGCAATTCATCGCCCAAGCGCTGACCCATTATGCGGAGTGCAAATGTCATACCCAAGTTGAGAATCAGCCCACGTGGGACGAGCCTGCATTGGAACAGGCCATCCTCTCTGTCCTGGCCCGCCATCCGGAATTTATGTCGGCAGGACAAGAAGATGGTGCCGCTGAGGGACAGGATGCTCCGCAAGAGCAGGCCGAAGAACCATCTTCCGAGCAAAACGGTTCCATGACGGAAGCAGGTCTGAATGCGATCAGCAAGACGCTGTCAGCATTTTGGAATCAGTAACATGTGCCAATCAGCCACAGAAGAAGAGGTTTCAAATTCCAGTGGGATGTGGTATGATGTGATTTGCCGCAGCCCCGCCGCGGCAAAATCTAAACAAGCGAGGAATGGATCATGACGCAAAAGGAGATCGCGGAGCTGCGGCGGCGGTTCCGTCCGGATAAAAGCGCAATCAACCATATTTACGGCTGCTATGTCAACGGAAACCGGGAGATCATCTCCTATCTGGACGAACCGTTGGGGATCTTGCCGCAGGAGGAGACAGAAAAGTATCTGAGCCTCCTGAAAAAGTCGCTGTCTGGCACACAGGGCAAGAACCTCATTGACATCGTGTTCTCCACGCTGCAGGTGGCGGACAGCGAGGAGCACCGGCTTCTCATGGCTCTGCGGGATAGCCAGCTAAAAGACGGAAAAGTCAGAAAGGCATTTTATGACCGTGTCATCGGGACGCTCGACATGGATGGTGGCAACTATCTGCTCTTGATGGCCTATGATGCTTATGATGTTCCATACAAGGGCAAAGACGACGAGACGCAGGCAGATGCCTCCGACTCCGTGTTTTCCTATATCGTCTGCTGCATCTGCCCGGTCAAGGACGGGAAGCCGGAGCTTGGTTTCTTTGCCGGAGAAAATGAGTTCCACAGCTGCACAGCCAGTCAGATCGTGGCACCGCCGGAGCTTGGCTTCCTGTTCCCCGCCTTCGATGACCGCGCGGCCAATCTCTATAACGCCCTGTTTTACTCCAAAAAGCCTGACCAGATCCACCAGGAGTTCATCGATGCTGTGTTCCACACTGAGCCGCCTATGTCTGCAGCCGAGCAGCGGGGCGCGTTTGAAACCGCGCTGTCTGACGCGCTGGAGGGCGCCTGCA
>OGGQ01001587.1_pt1 | contig 28755 bp, 33 predicted proteins | sample 1571191 | NCBI WGS metagenome assembly OGGQ01 (sample SAMEA2582061, study PRJEB24529) | metagenome | biome: Human gut stool | place: China | collected 2011
CAGACGGGGGCAGCGTGCCGACGCGTGAGAAAACGGCTGGGCGTGGCGGGGCCTGTAGGGACAGAATCCGCCAATAAGGTTCCCTATCTCAAGAGGCAGAGATCCCGGCTCATATCCGGGCATATCCTGGTTCGAGGCCAGGGGGAACCACCAGAATACAGAATACGGAACGGGAGGGAGCATGGACAGAGACACGATACAGAGGATCCAGGCCCTTCTGAAACGGGATGGGCGCGTGGAGCTCATTTCCGGGCCCAACGGGACGGTGAAGGTTGTGCAGATCAAGCGCAAGGTCGTTCTGGAGGGTAAACTTACAGACGAATAGAGACCTCCCTGGGAATGGCTGGGGAGAAGGACCGAACGGGGTCAACTTGTTAGAATTTCCGACAGGTTGACCCCGTTTTTGCGTTTGGAGGTGAGGAGAGACGGCGCGGCGAAAGATGAGCAAGGTCCAGAAGAAGGACGTGGTATGGGACCCCGGAGAGGCAAACCAGAAGCAGAAGCTGTTCTATCTCTCCCGAACCACCTATACCGCTTACGGCGGTGCCAAGGGCGGCGGCAAGACCCATGCCGTGCGCATCAAAGCTGTGGGTGGAGCCATCGCCAACCCGGGCATCAAGATCCTCATCATGCGTCGGACCTACCCGGAATTGGAAGAGAATCACATCCGGCCCATTGTGAAGATGGTGCCGCCTGCGCTGGCTTCCTACAACGCCACCACCCACCTGATGACCTTTCACAACGGGAGCACCATCAAGTTCGGACACTGGAGCGGCGACGCCTCGGAGGATGAGTACAACGGCCTGGAATATGACTGGATTTTCATCGACGAGGCCACGCAGTTTTCCGAGCGGAGTTTCAACTTCCTGGGCGGCTGCTTGCGTGGCGTGAACCAGTTTCCAAAGCGGATGTACCTCACCTGCAACCCCGGCGGCGTCGGCCACCGGTGGGTGAAGCGGCTGTTCATCGACCGGCAGTTCAAGCAGAACTGCGACAACCCGGAGGAGAACGAGAATCCGGAGGATTATACCTTCATCCCGGCGACGGTGGAGGACAACTACCACCTGATGGCCTCTTCCCCGGGGTATGTGCGGATGCTGGCGAACATGCCGGAGGATAAGCGGCGGGCCTACCGGTACGGCGATTGGAACGCCATCGGCGGGAACTTTTTTCCGGAATTCTCTACCGCTACCCACGTTGTGCAGCCGTTTCGCATCCCGGAGCATTGGCAGCGGTACCGCAGTTTCGACTACGGCCTGGACATGTTCGCCTGCTTCTGGTGGGCGGTAGACGAAGACGGAAGGTCTTGGTGCTACCGGGAATTCACCCACAAGGGCCTCATTGTCAAAGAGGCGGCAGAGAAGATCCACGAGTTGACGCTGCCGGGAGAGCATGTTTCTGCCACCTATGCCCCGCCGGATATGTGGAGCCGACAGAAAGACACCGGCAAGACCATGGCGGAGGTGTTCATGCTGAACCAGGTTGGCCTTATCCGGGCGGACAACAACCGGGTGCAGGGGCACCTGATGATGAAGGAAGCGTTGGCCCCAAGGCCGCTGCGCGACCCCTATGTGCAGGCTATGTTCCGTCGGGAAGACGGGACGGTGCCGGACAAGCTGCCGGGGCTTATGTTCTTCGATGTCTGCAAAGAGGTTATCGGGGATATCCAGGATATCCAGGCGGACGAGAAAAACCCCAACGACTGTGCCAAGGACCCTCACGAGGTGACCCACACGGTGGACGGGGTGCGGTATTACTGCATTTCCCGTGTGCTGCCTGCACAGCCGGAAAAGGACGAGAAGAAGGTTGTCCTGTATGACGATGACGAGGACAGCATGGAGAGCTACGAGGAGTTCATGGTAGGAAGCGGGGCCCCCAGCCCCAGCTATCTTGCGTTGTGAGGAGGACACTATGGAAACCATTCTGTTTGGCATCGGAACTGCGCTTGCCCTTGTGTGTTTTGTCGTTCTGCTGGTGATGGAGCACAAGAACGAAAAGCACCTGGACGAGTTGAGCACGCGCCTGGCCAGCATCTCCCTTAAAGTGCGAAACCTTGAGAAGCGGGTAGATCGCTTGGAAAAGGCTTGGAGAGACGAAGAGGGAGACCGAGAGGCCCGAAAGAAGCAGGAGGAACGGATGTTTGCCGGGATCAACAACATCCTCAATTACGACATGAACGCAGCCAGAAAGGCAGGCGGTGACGATGCCTAAGAGAGAGAAAAAGCCGGACACTTCCGGCCTGAACACCTACTCCCTGGGGAAGGAGAGCAAGCTGCCGGACTGCGGGACGGCGTGGAAGTTGTACGAGCGAGGATTGGATTTCAACGCCAGCATCAATCTGGAGGACACTGTCCGCGTCAACGAGAACTTCTTCATCGGGAAGCAGTGGGAGGGCGTGATTTCCAACGGGCTGCCCACCCCCGTGTTCAACTTCCTCAAGCGGGTGTGCTGCTTCACGGTGGCGACCATCACCAGCGACAACATCAAGGTGAACGCTTCCCCGCTGTCTGCGACGCCGAACACCACGTCGCTTGTGGAGCCGGTTCGGATTATCAACGAGGAACTGGACGCGCTGACGGAATTGAACAACATCCCGTCGCTGATGCGTGAGTTCGCCAGAAATGCCGCTGTGGACGGGGACGGGTGCCTTTACACCTGGTGGGACCCGGACGCAGAGACCGGGCAGGACGCCAAGGGGTGCATCCGGACCGAGATTGTAGAGAATCTTCGGGTCCATTTCGGCAACCCCAACGACCGGGATGTGCAGAGCCAACCGTGGATCATTCTGGAGCGGCGGGAAATTATATCCGCAGCCCAGGCAGAGGCCAAGGAGAACGGCTTCGAGACTTGGCGGAACATCGGCGGGGACGGCGACAACACCAACCCGGACGCAGCCAAAGAGACCACGGACAAGGTGACCACCATCCTGCTCTTTTGGCGGGACACCAAGACCCGCCACATCTGGGCGTACAAGTGCGCCCGGGGGTCCTCCATCCGGGAGCCGTGGGACTTGGGCATCAAGTTGTATCCCATTTCCTGGCTGAACTGGGACTACATCCAGGACTGTTTCCACGGGCAGGCCATGATTACCGGTCTGATTCCCAATCAGATTTTCGTGAATAAGCTCTGGGCCATGTCGCAGCTGTCCCTGATGACCACGGCATTTCCCAAGGTCGTGTACGACGCGACCAGGGTCGGAAAATGGGACAACCGGATTGGCGCTGCCATCGGGATCCAGGGCGGCGACGTGAACAACGTAGCCAAGATCATTGACCCGGCCAGCATCTCCCCGCAAATCTCCCAGTTCATTCAATTGGCGGTGGAGGAGACGGAGCAGAGTTTGGGCGCAACATCCGTTGCCCTGGGCGACACGCGGCCCGACAACACGTCGGCCATCATTGCCTTGCAGCGGGCTGCCTCCACCCCGTCGGAGATTACAAAGCAAAACCTGTATAAGTCCATTGAGGACCTATACAGGATCTACATCGAGTTTATGGGCGAGTATTACGGCAAACGGTATGTGGACATGACCACGCCGGAAGAAGTCCGGCAGGTCTACGACTTCATTGGACAGGAGACCCCGGCAGAAATTCCGATGCAGTTCGACTTTTCCCATCTGAAAGACATGCCCATGCACATCAAACTGGACATCGGAGCCAGTTCCTACTACTCGGAAATTGCCTCCATCCAGACGCTGGACAACCTGTTGAAGATGGGGAAGATCGACACCATTCAGTATCTGGAGCGAATTCCCGACGGCTACATCCCAGGACGGAGAGAGCTCATCAACGAACTGAAAGAGCAGCAGAGAAACGCCATGGCTATGCAGGCGCAGATGCAGCAGGGCGCCCCCCAGAACCCCGGCGGGGCCCCGGTGGCGGGAGACACCACAAAGGACGAGATCCCAACGGGAGGCGGATACTCTGCCTTGCAGCGAAAGGTCAACGAGACCGGGACCACCGCAGGGATGGTTTGACCGAATGGGAGGTGCCACATGACGGAATGGGAAGTGGTTGGAGTCATTGTGGTCCTCGTTGGCCTCGTGATTTCCGTTGCCGGTCCAATGGTGAAGCTGAATTCCACCATCACGAAGCTGACGGTGCAGGTGGCGAACTTCACCCAGGGACTGGATGAATTCAAGGACCGATACAAGGACCAACTCAAGGAGTTTAAGGACGTACACGAAGACATTTACGAAAAGGTGGACGATCACGAGCACCGAATTACGGTGCTGGAGGAAAGGAGGGAGGACCGATGAGCGAGAAATGGAAACTCTGGTGGAAGGCCGCCGGGGTGCGGGCCATCAAGACCATGGCAGAAACCGCCATTGCCACCATCGGGGCGGCGGCGGTGCTGTCTGCGGTGGAGTGGCCGGTGGTTCTGTCGGCCACCATCCTGTCCGGCGTTCTGTCCCTTCTGGTCAGCGTCAAGGGCCTGCCGGAAGTGAAGACGGAAAGTTAAGACGAATGTGAAATGTGCAGACGAATGTGAAGAAGGAAGTGAACTTGTGAGCAACAGCAAACTTGTGAGCTACACAAAAATCTCCCCCCATCGAACCAGCCCCCGGCAGGGGAAGATCCGTGGGATTTCCATCCATACCATGGCCGGGCCTGGCAGCGTGGAGGGCTGTGGGGAGGTGTTCCAGACTTCGGAGGCGTCCTCCCACTACGGCATCGGGCCGGACGGAAGGATCGGGCAGTACGTCCGGGAGGAGGACCGCGCCTGGTGTTGCAGCGACCTGGTGGACCACGAGGTGGTGACCATCGAGGTCTCCAGCATCCAGGCATATCACGAGCCCTACGAGTGTACGGCAGCCGCCTACAAAAGCCTCATTGACCTGTGCGTGGACATCTGTCAGCGCAACGGGATCCAGAAGCTCATCTGGAAGGAGGGCAAACAGTATTGCCCGGCTTTCACGGGGAACTGGTCCCTGTGCAACATGGTCCCCCACCGGTACACCACGGACAAGAGCAAAAGCTGCCCGGGAAACTACCTCTTTGCCCGGTACGGGGCCATTGCGGACGAAGTCAACCGGCGACTGAAAGGAGAGGACGAGGACGTGGATATCAACAAAATGCTCCAGGACATGACGGACGAGCAGGCCTACCTGATTTACCAGAAGGCCGTCCAGCACATGGTGACCCTGCCGGAGCCGGAGTGGTCCCAGAAGGAAGGGGCCTGGAAGAAGGCCCAAGAGACTGGCGTCATGGACGGCACCAGCCCGGAACGCCCCCTGAAACGGGACGAGTTTGCCGCTGTCCTGGACCGGAAGGGGCTGCTGTGATGGGGGTGACCATCCACAACCCGGACAACATCCCGGAGGAAATCGTCCAGGCCGCCATCGCCATGATGGAGCAGGAAGAGGGGCGAAAGGTGGTGGAAATCTCCATCCGCCGCACAGAAAACCCCGACGAATACGGGATCACTCCGGTGTTTGAGCGGGTGCCATTCCAGCGCATCCGCCGAATCACTGGTTACCTGGTGGGAACTCTGGACCGGTTCAACAACGCCAAGCGGGCGGAAGTGGAGGACCGGGTGAAGCATACAACCAACTGACCGCAAACCAGCGGGAACCAAAGAACAAACTTGGGCCACCCATGCCCAGCAGGAGGAACTACACATGGACGAACTGACTGTGAACACCATCCCTGAAAGCACCGAAAGCGTGACAGAAGATCCCGTCCGAGACCCGGACGATTGGTCCGACATCGACTTTTCGGATCTGGAAGTCCTGGACGGAGACGAAGAGGAAAGCCAGGGAGGCGAGACACAGAATGACACTGCGGAACCGGAAGCAGACCAGCAGGAAGGGGAAGCAGAGGCCGAAGCGGCCAACGAGCCCACAGCCGAAGCGCAGGAGCAGACTGACAGATCGGAAGAGGCAGACCAGCCGGAACTGATCGAGTTGAAACACCTGGGCCAGACGGTGCGGGTAACCCCGGAGCAGCTGAACGCCTACGCCCAGATGGGCCTGGACTACCAGCGGATCCGGGAGGACCGGGACGCGGCGCGGAAAGAGGTGGAACGCCTCACCGCTATGGAGACTTTCCTCAAGGAACTCGCCGCGCCCCAGGGAATCTCCGTTGAGGACCTGATTGACGGGGCACGGGCCGAGGTGCTGGCCAAGAAGGAGCACCTGAACAAGGACGTTGCCCTCCAGAGAATCAAGCTGGACCGAGAGAGAAAGGCCTTCGAGGCCCAGAAGGACCAGCAAAAGAAGGAGGCCCAGGCCAAAAGCCAGGAAGAGGCGAAGCGGCAGGAACAATTCCTTCGGTTTGCCCGGACCTACCCGAAGGTGAAGCCCAACGACATCCCCAAGGATGTGTGGGACGCCTTCAAGGACGGCGAGGACCTGGTGAACGCCTATGCCAGATTCGAGAACCGGGAACTCAAGGAGAAAGTTTCCAAGCTGGAGAGCCAGCTGGAGACAGCGAAGAAGAACAGCGAGAACAAACGACGGTCCGCAGGAAGCCAGAGAAGCGCGGGCAGCGCCAGTGAAATGGACGAGTTTGACCGCGCCTGGTACGACGGGACCTGATTGCCCCCTGACCTGAATTTGGGGGCAGGAAGGAGAAAATGACTATGGCTACTATCAATCTTGCCACCAAATATGAGAAGAAGCTGGACGAGCGCTTTAAGCAGTCCTCCCTGACCGATGCCTATGCAGGCAAAAGCTATTCCTTTGAGGGCGTGAACGCCATCAAGATCTGGACCATTGACCAGGTACCCATCACCGACTATAACCGGAACGCCTCCGCCAGCCGGTTCGGCACCATCAATGAGCTGGGCGACACCGTGCAGACCCTGGTGATGACCCAGGACAAGGCATACACCTTCGCCATCGACGCGGGGAACGCGGGCGAGCAGTTCAACATCAAGCACTGCAACGCCGTTTTGAAGCAGGTGTGGGACGAGCAGGTGGTCCCCGAAGTGGATAGATATCGTTTTTCCACCTGGTCCAACGGCGCGGGCATTGTGACCGCCGGGGCTGCCCTGACCAAGGACACGGTGATTGAGGCCCTGCTCACCGGCCACGCGGCCATGAGCAACAAGCGGGTGCCCAAGGGCAAGGCCCGGGTGACCTTCATCTCCGAGACCCTGGCCATCCAGACCAAGCTGGCCACCAACCTCCAGAACAACGAGAAATACACCACCGGGGCCATCCTGAACGGCCAGATTGGCGTGATCAACGGCTCCCCCATTGTGGCGGTGCCTGACGATCTGTTGCCTGCCGGCGTTTCCTTCCTCATCAAGTACAAGGGCTCTACGGTGGATCCCATGAAGCGGAAGGTGCTGCGGGTGCAGACCCATCCCCTGGGCTTCGACGCCGATATCGGCGAGGGCCGGTACATCCACGACAGTTTTGTGCTGGGCCAGAAGATCAACGGCCTGTACGTGTACGGGGCCACCGCCAGCATGACGGCCACGCCCACCATTGAGATCGCCTCCGGCGGCCAGGTCACCCTGACTTCCTCCGGGGCGACCAAGATCTATTACACCCTGGACGGCACCAACCCCAAGAATTCGGACACCGTTCAGACCTACGATTCCGGCAGCAAGCCCAACGCCCCTGCTGGGACTGTGGTGAAGGCATACGCGGAGACCACCAGCAAGTTGAATTCCGGCGTTGCCGAAACCGTCAGCGCAGGCTGACCGACACCCATAACGGGGTGAGAGGGACCACCTCCCGCCCCGTTTCCATAAAGGAGGGAACCGACTATGCCCGCACCTACCACCACCGCCCAGCGAGTGTTTGACATCACCATGGGCCTGATCGACGAGGTCAACGAGAATTCCGGGGAGACGGACACTGCCGACACCAGAGAATACAAGGTGCGGACGCTGCTGATCCTGAACGCGCTGCGGGGTGAACTGTATCCCTACAGCGACACCTACAATGTGGAGACGGCGGGGGAGCGCCCTATCGTCTCGGTGATCCAGGACTTTGACACCCCCATCGACCTGGACGATTACATTTGCCAGAGCGTGATGCCCTACGGCTTGGCGGCACACCTGCTGCTGGACGAAAACCCGGCCTCAGCCAGCTTCTTCCAGCAGCGATATGAAGAGCTTCGGAACAACCTTTCCAAGGGCCTGCCGAAAACGGCGGAGGCCATCACCGACTGTTACGGCGTCGGCTTCGAGTACAACGAATTTTCCAGGTGGTGATGCAGCATGGCGGAAATCAAGGCAAGCAGCGACGAGAAAGTGTTTCGGATTCAGGAGTTCTTTGGCCTGAATGAAAACGCTGACGGAGACACGAAGCTGAAATTGGGCGAGGCTTCTGTCATGCGGAATTTCAAGGTCACCAGAGACAGGAGTCTGCAAAAGAGACCCGGCATGGAGATGGTCGGGAGCATGACCCCGGATCACATCATCACGTTAGATAATTTGACGGAGCCGATCATCACGGACAACGACGGAACTGCCGAGGCGGTTGTGTATCCGTATGTCAATCTAAACGGAACCACCATTGTTGGCTTGGGGACTCCAGTAACGATAGACAGCAATGACGCAGCAAGTGGAGATTATGACAACTGGTTCTATCAGGCGGAAGACGGGGCCTGGTATAAGCTATACGACGCGACCTATTCTTCGGACGGAATCTATCCTATCTACTGGAACATGACGAAGCTGGAGACAGAATCCATTTCCTTTTCGGACACAAAAGTAAAGGATTTATGGATCGGAAACACAGACGGGATAAAAAAAGTATACGGATGGATTGATGACACTCTAATCCTTGTGTGGCAAGAAGATGTCGGTTTTTTATTCCGCGCAATGGACCGCCTGAATCGTTCCGATTCGCAAAAAGAAGAGTTTCCAAACGTATCTTTGTTCGGATTTGAAAATAAGTTTTGGGTAATCAACGGGATGAATTTGTGGCAATGGATTGAAAGCGATATGGAATTGTCCGGATTGTCCTATGTGTTTGGCGGGATTTTAGAGCATCCTGAAAACACCTATGCGCCAGTGATTGCTGTTTCCATTCCATCCTATTCTTCCGGAGAGGCAAGCCCAGGCACAGGTACTACATTGCAACGACCCAACTTACTGAATCGCGTCGTGCGCGTTTGGCTCTCTCCAAGCGGCGGAAATCGCTTTGACCTCCCAGGCGAGAACCTGCCCACTACCCTTGCGGGGTATGATGTAAAAAACCTTGTAACGGGGGAATATATTGGAAATTTCAACGTCACAAGGAATGACAGCACAGGCGTTACGACGATTATTCTAAACGGAGACATCGTCGAAGGCGAAAATGTATACGAGGTTATTTATTCTGCGTTTGGAACACAGGCAACGGGTTTCGGATCTGGCTCTCCGTTTCGCGGGATGTCTCAAATCGAGTTCTATAACGGAACGACAGATGCCAGGGTTTTCTATTACGGGAATGGGACCAATAAGGTATACTACTCCGATTTCGACGAAAACGGCGTTCCAAGGGCAGACTATGTCCCCGACCTGAATGTTATCTCCGTTGGGACAAGCAGCACACCGGTAACGGGGCTTATTCGCCACTACTCCCGGTTGATCGCCTTTAAGGAAGACGAAACCTATTCCATTCAGTATGGAACCATTACCCTGCCGGACAACACTACCACGGCGGCCTTTTACTGCACACCAGTCAATAAGCGGATCGGAAACTCTGCCCTTGGGCAGGTCCGCCTTGTGCTGAACGCGCCATTCTCCCTTCATGGCAACGACGTGTACGAGTGGAGAAATACGGCAGCCTACTCCAGTAACTTGACCATTGACGAACGGCAAGCGAAAAGAATCTCCGACCGGGTGTATTCGACGCTTTCCACCTTTGACCTGTCGAAGTGTTATTGCTACGACGATAACGACCATCAGGAGTATTACATCTGTTATGACAAGAAAGCGTTGGTGTACAACTACGCGGCAGATGTCTGGTACTACTATACCAACTTTGACGTAACTTGCATGGTGAACATTGACGGGGAGTTGTATGCTGGGGATTCCCTTGGAAGGTTCAACCACATTTCCAGAGAATACCGAACAGACAACGGGACAGAAATCACCGGATACTGGGCCTCCGGTTCGGAACCCTTTGACCGGGAGTTTATGCGAAAGTATTCTGCCATGCTTTGGGTGGTGCTGCGACCGGAACTTCGGTCCCAGGTGACGGTGACGGTGGAGACAGACAGAAAGAGCGACCACGCCAAGAAGGTGGCAGCCTCGTCCCTGATGACTTTTGGGAACGCGGATTTTCGAAAATGGTCCTTCAACACAAATCGGAAGCCACACACCATACGCTTGAAAATCAAGGCGAAGAAATTCACCTATTACAAGTTGATTTTAGAATACAGCGGGACGAACACCACGGCGACGGTGGTTGCCGCAGATATGCGGATCCGGTACACCGGATATGCCAAGTGAGGAGGGCGAGAGAATGAGCCTGAACCCTTTGAATGAGGATCTAAATATCATTTCCAGTTTGGTGATCCCGGAGTTGGACGAAGACCTCGATGTCATCCAGAAACTGGATGACGAACCCAACGACGTTGGCGGTCTGACGGCGTCGGAACTCAAGGCGGAGTTTGACAAGGCCGGGAATATCATCAAGGACTATATCAACAATGAATTACGCCCCAAACTCTCCGGCACCATTGCGGAAGAAGAAGAGCGGGAGGCTGCCGAGGCGGAGCGCGTTCAGGCCGAGCAGGGCCGTGTGACCGCAGAGAAAGGGAGAGTTTCTGCGGAGAAAAGCCGGGTTACTGCCGAACAAGGGCGGGCCAGCGCGGAGACTCTGCGAGGCCAGGCAGAGACCGACCGGGCGGACGCGGAGGACGAAAGAATCTCTGCGGAGGAAGGCCGTGTCTCCGCAGAGCAGGCCCGGGTGCTGGCGGAGCAGGGGCGCGTGACCGCCGAACAAGAACGCGTCCAGGCGGAGCAAGAGCGGGAGGAAGCCGAGCAGGCCCGGGAGGACGCCACCACCGGCATTGTGGCCCAGGCCACCGTCCAGGCGCAAGCGGCGGCCCAGTCGGCAAAGGATGCAGCGGCGGCGCGGGACGCCATTGTGGACCTTGAGGTGGCCAGCACGGAACTGCCCGCAGGGTCCACCCCCACGGTGACGAAATCCACCACCAGCACTGGGAACGTACTTCTTACCTTCGGCCAGGTCCCTGGCCCCCAGGGCGTGCAGGGACAGACTGGGCCTCAAGGTCCTGTCGGGCCCCAGGGCGATCCAGGACCGCAGGGGCCGCAAGGCATCAAGGGTGACCCTGGAGACACTGGGCCTCAAGGCTTGCAAGGCCCCCCTGGCGAGAAGGGAGACCCCGGCGCACAGGGCCCGAAGGGTGACCAGGGGGACCCCGGCCCCCAGGGCCCTAAAGGGGACAAGGGGGAAAAAGGCGACCCCGGCGACACCGGACCGACCGGATCGGAAGGTCCCCAAGGTCCGAAGGGAGACCCGGGCGACACCGGACCGGAGGGCCCTATGGGGCCCCAAGGACCCAAGGGAGATACGGGAACCGGGCTGGATATTAAGGGAACCTATGAGAGCCTAAAAGCCCTGCAGGCCGGTGTGCAGAGCCCGGCGCAGGGAGACATGTACAATGTTGGCGCGGCGGCTCCCTACACCATCTACATGTGGGACACCACAGACACCCCGGGCTGGAAGAGCCAGGGGCAGCTGCAAGGGGCAAAGGGAGACACCGGCCCGCAAGGGCCCAAAGGCGATACAGGCGACACTGGTCCGGAAGGCCCGCAAGGGGAACCTGGACCAAAGGGTGACACCGGGGACCAGGGCCCACAAGGGGACACGGGGCCCCAGGGAGCAAAAGGCGATCCCGGGGTGGCTGCCGGATTTGGCAATGTCTCCGCCACGGTGGATGATGCAACAGGGACGCCCTATGTTGATGTGGAGACATCCGGCCCAGACACGGCACTGAACATCTCCTTTGCCTTCCACAACTTGAAAGGTCCCACGGGACAAACGGGAGAGCAAGGCCCTGCTGGGGAAACTGGCCCCAAGGGAGATACCGGAGACCAGGGCCCAAAGGGGGATACTGGACCGGCGGGAGCAGACGGAGGATATTACTCCCCTGTCGTGGACAGTTCTGGGAACCTGAGTTGGACGCCCAGCAAGAGTGGGATGCCTTCTGTGGACGGCGCTAATATTCGCGGACCCGCAGGCCCTTCCGGTGCAGACGGGGAGCAAGGCCCCGAAGGTCAGCAAGGTCCAGCGGGAGCCAACGCCACCATCAACGGGGTAAATGCCCTGACGCTGGAGGTCACTGGTGGGTTGACGGGAAGCCAGAGTGGGAACACCTACACCATCAGCGGGGCGAACCTGGCGGCGAAACCCCTACTTCGGACGGCCACCCTGTCCGCGTCGGGCTGGTCGGGCAACAGCCAGACGGTGACGGTGAACGGAGTGGTTTCGGACACAAGTGCGCAGTACATCTCCATTTCTCCCGACTCGAAAACCGACGCAGACAACTTTGTGGCGGCAGGGTGCTGGAAAAGTGGACAAGGAACAAATTCCATTACCTTTACTTGCGAAACAACCCCGACGGCGTCCATAGCCCTGAGCATCGCTATTCAGGGGGTGTGACGGATGATTTTTCTTGATTACAGTCTATGGCCCTCTACATCTGAGGTAAGCCCTGTTTTAAACGACAATAGTTGGGCGACAATTTCAAAGGTTGCCAGCGCTAATGAAGGGGAAAACTATTGGAGCGTAGGCGACTGCAAGCAAGTTGTGTTAAACGGAACGGTAAGTAAGTTGAAGCTATCAAACTATTCGATCTACGCCTTTATCATCGGTTTCAATCACAACTCGAGCCTCGAGGGGACGAGTCGAATCCACTTCCAATTGGGGAAAACGGCACTCACAGGGGGGAGAGACATTTGCCTTATTAGCGGGTACGACAACGACTCCGATTTTTATATGAACTCAAACGGCAGCAACAGCGGAGGATGGAACTCATCGTATATGCGGAACACCATCTGTGGGACGAACCTCTCGAGCTATTCCGGGACGTTTATCGCTGTCATTCCCGCATCGCTCCGGTCTGTGCTCAAGAGTGTTACGAAGTACACGAACAACGACGGGTATAGCTCCTCCTCGAGTTCTGTTACTGCAACAACCGATTACTTTTTCCTCCTTTCGGAGCGCGAAATTTTCGGGAAGGTTATTTTTGGGAACGCTTACGAGGCCCACTACCAACATCAGTATGCCTATTATGCCGTTGGAAACAGCAAAGTTAAATATCGGCACGACAATATAAATACCGACATTCAATGGTGGACCCGTTCGCCACAAAGAGACAGCCACTACAATTTCGTGCGTGTGATCAACGACGGCGACGTCAGCATCGTTGGCGCGAAATACTCGATCGGGGTTACTCCGGGCTTTTGCGTATGATTGTGTTTAGAAGATTTAAAGGAAAGTGCCTCTGTGGTACTGCTAATATTCCGGTCATGACAGATGCGGTCCAAAAGGACGGGATAATTTGGGTGGACGGCTACCCAATCTGTTACGAAACCAGCGAAAACGCCCATCAACACTTTGCCAGGAACGACGATGGAAACGGCCTGGAGCGCGGAAGGTTGACCCGAGAAATCCAAAGAAGGTTGAAGAACGGAAAAGAGAAATGGGGCAAGGTATGGGAAGATCCATTCTGCCAAAAGTACAAGAGGAAGGATCACCCAGATCATTGGCTGTGGGACCACGACTTCTACAACGCCCCCATTGAAGACCTCCAATATATTTTACATTTGATACGATGAGACCCTTTCTTTGGACTGTCTCAAAATACAATTTGGATTCTTATGCTATACTTATAGTATAGCCACCCACCGAGTGCGCATAGGGTGCGTGGCTAAATCTCACTACAAAAGGAGAACACATCATGGAGTATGCGAGCAAAGGAATGGCTGGGGCCGGTCTGGGCCTTGGCATTGCGGGTACCACCCTGGGCATCCTGAACGGCGGCGCTGGTCTGCTGGGCGCTCACATGGCAAACGCAGGTTGCAACACTGCCGCTGCCTGTTCTGAGAACCAGCCGGTGAACCGCTACGAGATGACCCTGACCCAGGCGATTTCCTCCAAGGACGGGGAGATTGCCCTGCTCAAGTCTGAGCGGTACACCGACGAGCGTCTGGTGGAGGTCTACAAGGACCTGAACCGCCAGATCAACGCTGTGAATGAGAAGATCCAGGCCAACCGGGACGAGCAGAACGCCGTGAACTGCCAGCAGGCGGTGTTCAACGGCACCATGACCTCCACCGTGGGCTGCCTCCAGCAGCAGATTGCCTGCCTGCAGAGCCTGACCAAGGTGGTCATCCCCAAGGACAGTGTCTGTCCTGAGCCTATGGACCGATACAACAGCTGGACCGCACCCACCACCGGCGGCGCTGCCACGGCTTGAGGCGACCAGGGAGGGGCGGGGCAACCTGCCCCTTCCTTCTTTTCTGTAAGGAGGGACGAGGATGGAATCCATGGAACAGGTGAAGCGGGGGATCGCCGCCTTCATCGACCGGGAGATTGTGCCGGTGATGCCGAAGTGGAAGGGGATCCTGTTCGCGGCAGGGGCACCCCTGGTCATCGAGCAAAAGGCAAAAGAGCTGCCGGAAAACCCCATCGCCCAGGCGCTGGGGGTGTTCGACGGAGACATGGTAGACGTGGACAAGGTGTATTCCGCCATCAAGGAGAAGGCCAGCGGGAAGTGGCCGGTGGAGATCTCCAACTTCAAGATGAATGAGGCGGACTTCGACAAGCTGTATCAGTACATCAAGGAGGCGTGAGAGCATGGAGACAATGGACATTCTGGTGGCGCGGTACAAGCTCTGCATGGAGGAGTTGAACGACGCGCAGAAGTACCTCCGCCTCGCCAAAGAGTGCGGGGAGCAGGAGGGCCGAGACATGTTCCTTTCCCTGGCCGGGCAAGAGCTTGGGCACTACGATACCCTGTGCCGAAGCGGGGAGAAGATTCTGGACCGCAACCACGGGACCGAGGAACAGAGAACCGTCTGGGGTGCGCTGATGAGCACGTCTGGCGACTGGGCAACTGAACTCCGGGAGAAGATTGACCGGGTTCGCCATACAAACTAAATGAGAAAAGGGGGAGCGTTATGCCCACGACCACTACGAAACAGAACACCAATGCGGTGAACGTAACCAATGTCCCAGTGAATGCCGGGGGCACATCGGCTGCGTCCAGAACCACCAATGGGATTGCCACGCAGGGGTCGAACGGGAGCGTCGCCCCCCTTTCCTCTGCGTCTGGGAGCCAGGGGGTCAACACCACCCAGACGGGGAACGGAAGCTACGACACTCCCAGCGGGTACTATGAGACGGGCCGGTATGTCAATGTGGCCGAAGGGGGCAACGCCCCGGCGGGGACCAACATCGGCGACACCGTCATCACCGCCGGGGGCAATTACCTGGTGGTGGACCCAAACACCCCGGGGGCAAGCTACAACCCCACCAATGGTCTGTGGTCCATTAAGGTTCCCTCCCGGGCCACCAGCGGTACGGTGGATGCCAACGGGAACTACATCCCCCTCGGCACTTGGAACGACCAGGGGCTTTCCGAGAGCGACAAGGCGAAGATTGAATCCCTCCAGGCGGCGTGGGAGCAGGCCAACATGCGTGGGGACGAAGCCCTCAAGCAGCAGCTTCACGCGGCGGCCCAGGCCATCCGGGAGAAGTACGGCTATTCCGGCGGAGGCGACGGGTCCATGTACCTGCCCATTGAACTGCCGGAGGGGCACCTGCCCAACGTGGGCCTGCCTAACGTGACGCTGCCCAGCTACGAGGCGCAAATTGATCCTACTAACAACCTATACGACGCCGCGCTGGATGCAGCCATTGCGGGCCTGCAAAACGCCTACGACCAGTCCCGGCTGGAGATCGAGCACGCCATGTCCGGGATCCCCCAGCAGTACCAGGACCAGAGGAACGCGGTGGCCGCCCAGTCGGAGCGGGACAGGCTGCGGTGGAATGAGTACGCCGCTGCTACGGGTCTGGGCTCCGGGGTGAATGGGCAGGCCAGCCTGGCCTTTTCCACCCAGCTGCAAAACGACCTTGGATCCCTGCGCCGGGGCGAGGCGGACGCCATTGCGGACATGCAGCTCCAGCTGAACCAGTTGGAGGTGAGCTATCAGAACTCCATTGCGGAAGCCATTGCCAACAACGAGTACGAGAGAGCCGCCGCCCTGCTGGAGGAATACCGGCAGCAGGCACAGAGCGTGGTGGACACCGCCCAGCTCCAGGCCCAGCTGGACACCGACCGCTGGCTGAACCAGGCATACCTGGACCAGGATATCGCCGACTTCAACCAGAACGCCGACCAGCAGAACTACCAGGAGTTGCTGGACCGGGCGGAGACGCTGGCAGCCTTCGGCAACTTCTCCGGGTACTTGGCCCTGGGGTATTCCCAGGATCAGGTGGAACAGATGAGAAAGGCGTGGGCGGCCATGAACCCGAACCTTGCCGCATATGCCACCGCATAAGGAGGGATTCCCTTGCCGTTGAACATGAAACTTGGTGTGATGACCCCGGACGAATGGCTCCAAAACACCGTTGGCCAGGCGAACAAGAACAAGGGGAACAACAAGGGTGGCTCGTCCAGTTCCAGCAAGAAACCCTCTTCCAGTTCGTCCAACTCCAAAAACAACGGGGTCTTCACCGGGAACTTTTACCAAGACTACCAGACCAGAAAAAACACCCAGAAGAAGCAGAACTCCTACGGGGCGAAGCTGGGCAAGGCGGTATATGACACCCAAGCGAAGAAACTCCAAGACAAGATCAGCAACAGCACAGACAGCAACGCTCGGAAGCGGTACCAGCAACAGCTGGAAGAGTTGCGTTCCAGGGCAGACGCCACCCTACCCGGCGGCCTTGCCGGTATGGAGGAGAACGAGCGGCGGACCCAGGCGACGGAATCCCGCCGGGAGGCCAGGGAGCGAGAAGAGCGGCAGACCCGCATTTCGGAGCTCCAGGAAAAGCTGAACCGGACCACGGACCGCCGTGCCAGGGCGGCCTACCGTCAGGAACTCAGGGACCTGCAATACCCGCTGAGTGCATCGGACCAGCGGTTGGGTTATCTCTCCCGGGACATCATCCAGGATGCCAAGGAACAGTATGACGAGGGATCGCAGCTGATCCGGGAAGGATTTGAGGAAGAGGGGCGGCAGCTTCAGGAGCAAGCCCATCTCATGGCGGAGTACCAGCGGGCGTTGGCCGGGTATTCCGGCGGCGGCAGCGGGGCTGACCGCATCCTCCCTGAACTGACCGCACAGGAAAACCAGATTATGACCGCCGAAGGGAAGCAGGCCCTCCGTGCAGCAAAGCGGCTGTATGAACTGGGGGAAGAGACCGGAAACGAGGAACTGAAAGAGACGGGCCGGATCCTGGGGCAGAATGTCCGTCTAACCCAGAACAGCTACGACCTGGACAAGATCCGGGAATTGCGGTCTAAAGAGCCCACCGTGAAACGCACCGACGCACACGGCAGGCCGATTTACACCCCCACGGAGCTTGAGGCAGAGGGGCAGAGGAACTTCTTTCCCGCCATTTGGAATCAGATTACAGGCTCCCTCCTCAGCCTTGGAGAGGCTGCCCATGCCGCCACGCGGGAGGCCATCAGCAACCGGAATAACGTAGCCTACCAGTCCCAGAAGGACCAGGTGGACCGGCTGGAACGGCAGGTCCGCACCACCCAGGACGAGGAGGAGCGGCAAAGGCTGGAGGCAGCACTGGAAGAGGCCCGTGCCGCTGCGGAACGGCTCCGCGCCAAAGAGGAAGTGCATCCCTGGTCGGAGGGGCAATGGCTGCTGCGCCAGGCAGCCCAGCAGCAGGAGACGGTGCAGAACAGCATCGACAGCCCCTTTGGGCGGCTGGTGAACCAGGCCGCCATGTCTGCCCTGGGGATGGCCCCAGCCCTGGGCCTTTCCGCCGTGGCCGGTCCTGCTGCCGGTGCCGCGCTGATGGGTGCCCAGGCCGCCGGTGGCAAGGCCGGAGAACTGCTGTCCAGGGGGACCTCTGCCACGGAGGCCCTTGGCCGCGGCCTTGTTTCTGGTGCCATTGAGGGGGTCACGGAGAAAATCCCCATCGGGAACCTGCTGCGCATTGCCAGGGGTTCCGGCGGCGCTTCTTGGCTGCGGAACATGGCCCGCCAGGCGGGCATCGAGGCCACGGAGGAGTCGGCATCCTATGCCCTGAACTATGCCGCCGACGTGGCGGCCAGGGATCCGGAAGCGGAGTTCTCCCTGCAAGACCTGCTGGAGGGGGCGGCTGTAGGGGCCCTTACCGGCGGGGTGCTTGGCGGCGGTGCGTCCGCGCTTTCGGGCGGGACCACGGCTTCCAGGGGCAGGACCCAACGAGGAACCGCTGCTGCGCAGGACGCAGCCAGACGGGCGGTACAGGAGGTCACCCGGGAGACCCAGGCGCAAATGCCGAGCACTCCGGAAAACCCCCTGCTCCAGACCATTCAGGAGACCCGGCGGGAACGGGAACAGGCTGCGAGAACGGAGCCGGAGGAACCCCGGGAACCTCAGTCGGTCCTCAACCAGGCGGTGGAACAGACTTCCGCCGAGCGAAATGCCAGGCGGGAGGCGGAGACGGTCCCCGCACAGGAAGCACCCCAGACTTTGGAGGCACGGGAAGCCAGATACCAGCAGCGGTACCAAGACTATATGCAGCGGGCCCGGGCCGCAGCGGAGGACCCTTCCCTGCAAACGCCGGAGAACTACCAGGCGCTGCGGTCGGAACTGGACGAGATTCAGAATGAGTACAACGGAATCCTCCAGGCCCGGCGGGTGGAGGCCGGGGAGGTTTTCACAGACTACAACACCCCGGAAAACCATATCGACAACCGGACCACCGAGGACGTGAAAAACCGGTCTGTCAAAGCCTTCCAGTTTGACCATCCCCAGCTGCACTCCTACTATGTCCAGGCGGCCAAGGCTCTGATGGAGGACGCCAACTGGAGCCTGGAGACCCAGAGCAACCAGAAGGGCAAGGGGACGGTGGCCCGGTATTCCGAGGCTCTGGAGCGGGCTGCGGACCTGGGCCTTTCCCGCCAGGAGATCATCCAGGTGTGCCAGGACATCATTGCAGACCGGGGGCAGGAGAACTACGCTGCCGCCAAGAAGGTAGAGCTGATCCTGGACCAGATGCTTTCGGAGGGATACACCCCCAACGAGGCCCTTGGAAACCCGGACCAACGTGTGGGCCCAAACGAAGCCTATCTCCAAGCAAAGGAGGCCATTCCCGGGGCAGTGACAAGGGATTCCATCGAGCACTACCTGCAGCAGAATGCACTGGCCATGGATGCCGGGGAGGTGACGGAGGAGCAGCTTCGGCAGGAGTGGGAGGCGCGAATGGGCGAAGAAAATCCCCAGGCGCAACCCACAGGAAATGCAGGTGCGACTGGGGAGGTTGGCGGTGTTGCGCCGATCGAGACCAGGACCCTTGCAGGCTACCCCAGCGACGCAACGTCGCCATCTCTTGATAGTGTAGCAAACGAAAGCAATCGCGTCAACCATAGTGTGGTAGACGTGATTCGGAACAACCGGGACACGATCGCAGACGGCGGTGTGCTGATGGAGTTGACCGGGAACGAGTTTTCCGACCGCTCCCGCAGACTGAGCGACCAGGTGTCGGACTTCTTCCGGTCTCTCGGAAACCGCGTGACCAGACTTGGGTTCGGGGACGTTGCCCTGACTCGGAGAGGGGCCAGAACCTCGGTGGCCCACGGGATTGGCCGGAACAAGGCGATCACCTTTGCCGCCGTCCCCACTGTCATTGAGGACGGTCAAATCATTGACGAGCAGACGGACTGGAAGGACCGGGGGTATGGCTCCGTCACCATTGGCGGTCGTGTAAAGATCAACGGAGAAGACTATGATGTCGGCGTGGTGGTGCGGAGAGACAACAACAGCACCGACACGGCGGGCCGGTACTATCTGCACGAGGTTGTCCTGACAAACGAGGAAGGCGACCCCGTGTCGTTCTGGACCGGCGCCCGTCAAGGCAACTCCGGCGACACAGTTTCGCCTTCTACTAATATTATACAAGAAGAGGGCGCAACTGTCAATCCCGAGTTGCCGGAGGGCCGGGGGGCCATGTCCGTGGGCGGTGCAGGGCAGTTTGCCAACTGGCAGGCCGGGACGCCGGAGAGTGGATTCCACCCGGTGAACCGGCAGGCGGCGGAGGCCACCATGGAGAACCGGGGCCGGGCCCCGTCGGAAGTGCCCCGGGTGAACCCCCAGGGCAGGCTGACCAGCAAGACGGCATCCACCCTGCTCAACGCCAACATCACCCCCAATGAATTTGCCCAGCAGATGGAAGACGCGCTGGCCAGCGGGCAGTTTTCCCGGATGGCCTACTCGGACCAGCGGGCCACCAACCGAGCGGAGCAGACCATTCAGGACAAGGGATTCCAGCGGGCCAAAGAGGACTGGATGAGTGACATGAAGGCGGGCCGGTTCAACAAGGACCTCTCTGCCCTGGGCATCACCCTGTACAACAACGCGGTGAACAGCGGGGACGCCATCACGGCCATGGATATTGCCTCGGAGATGGTGAGTTATGGCAAGGCCCTGGGCCAGTCTCTCCAGGCCTTCAACCTCATCAATAAAATGGCCCCCTCCGGCCAGCTGTATGCCATGTCCAAGCAGGTGGAGAACCTGGACAGCCAGATTCAGAAGAACGCGAAGGTAAATCGGGAGACCGGGCTGCCGGAGTATGAGGGGATCGAGATTGACCCGGACCTGGCCCAGCAGTTCCTGGCAGCAGAGACTCCGGAGGACCGGGCAAGGATCCAGGACCTGATTTACCGGGACATTGCCGCCAAGGTACCCGCCACCTGGCAGGATAAGTTCAACTCCTGGCGGTACCTGGCCATGCTGGGCAATCCGAGAACCCACATCCGAAACATCCTGGGCAACCTGGGTTTCATGCCGGTCCGCATGATGAAGAACGCGGTATCCGGGGCCATCCAGGGGGCGACGGGCATTGAGGGGCGGACAAGGGCCCCGCTGAATATTGCCAACGCAGAGGACCGGGCCAGGCTGCAAGCCGGGTGGGAAGACTTCAAAAACGTGGAGCCCCTGATCCGGCAGTCTTCCAAGTACGATGACATGGAGGACGCCATTGACCGGTACCGCACCATTTTCCGGGCAAAGCCATTGGAGGGGTTGCGGCAGTTCAACTCGGAAATGCTGGACCGAGAGGACATGTGGTTCTCCCGCCCGGCCTATGCCGAGGCGCTGGCGGAGTACCTGAAAGCCAACGACATCAGCACCAATGACTTCCTGTCGGAAACTTTCGACGCGGAACGGAAGCAGGCAGCCCAAGAGTTCGCCATCCGGGAGGCCCAGCAGGCCACCTACCGGGACATGAATTCGTTTTCGGAGTTCGTCACCCGGGCTGGCCGTTTGCAGCGGAGCGAGAACAAGACCGACCGGGCCATTGGGTATTTGGTGGAGGGCGTCCTTCCCTTCAAAAAGACCCCGGCCAATATTGCGGTCCGGGCGGTGGAATACTCCCCGGTTGGCCTGGCAAAGAGTTTGACCTATGACTTGGCCCAGGTGCGGCGAGGGAACAAGACGGCGGCGGAAGCCATCGACAACATCTCTTCCGGCCTGGTGGGCACGGGGCTTACGGCCCTCGGCGTTCTGATGGCTGCCCAAGGGTTGGTCTCTGGCGGTGGCACAGGGGATGACAAACAGGACGATTTCAACGACCTGCAAGGCGGGCAGGACTACGCCCTGAACATCGGGGACTACTCCTTCACCTTGGACTGGCTGGCCCCGGAGGCGCTACCCTTCTTCATCGGAGTGGAGCTGTTCAACAACATTGCAGACCGGGAAACCGGGGAAGATGTCCGTCCCTTTGACGCTGCCATGGATGCCCTGGGGCGGATTGCAGACCCCATGCTGGAAATGTCCATGCTGCAATCCCTCAACGACCTGGTGGACAACGTGAAGTACAGCGACAATGGGTTTGCCTCTTTGGCGGTGAACGCGCTTACCTCCTACCTGGGGCAGTTCCTGCCCACCATCGGCGGGCAGATCGAGCGAACCTTCCTGGAGGATACCCGACAGTCCACCTACATTGACCGGGATTCCCCCATCCCCAATGCGGTGCAGATCCTGCTGGGCAACTGGGCCAACAAGATTCCCGGGATTGACTTCCAGCAGCGGGACTATGTGGATGCCTGGGGCCGGACGGAGAGCACGGGAGAGAATGTTCTGATCCGCGCGCTGAACAACTTCCTGAACCCTGCCTATGTCTCCAGACGGCAGAGCGGGGAACTGGAAGCAGAACTCCAGCGGCTGTATGACCTGGGCGAGGGGTTTGAGGGAGTCCTGCCCAGCCAGGCCCAGACCAACACCCAGATCAACGACGAGTACCTCACCAGCGAGGAATACAACCGCTTGCAGACCACCAGGGGCCAGACGTCCTACGACATCCTGAACCGATTCGTTGGGACGGACGCCTACCGCAACATGACGGACGAGCAGAAGGCGAAGTTCATTGAACGGGTTTACACTTACTCTGCCGAGATGGGCAAGGTGGCTGCGGGGGACAACCTGGAGGACAAGGATTCCTGGATCCGCAACGCCAGCAAGGCCCAGGAAGAGGTTGGCATGGATCCCGGCGCCTTTGTGGAGCTGTACACCTACAAGAGCGTCATCGATGACGAGGGTGGGGACGAGACCAGCAACAGCATAAAGCAGGGCCAGTTTGAGGCCTATGTGGACAGCCGGGCGGACCTGAACCAGGAACAGAAGCAGTATGTCAAGGACAACGTGAAGTTCTGGAACATGGTTCCGGCTGATGCCTCGGCCTACAACAAAGCTCGGGCTGCCGGGTTCTCGGATGAGGAAGCCCAACAGATCCTGACCGCCAAGCGGGAGATGGATGCCAACGGGAACGGGAATTACAGCAACGCGGAGCTCTACGGCGGAATTATCGGTATGACCGACGATCCAGCGGAACAAGAGAAATACTGGAATGCCTTGAAACCCTCCAACAGCACAAAGAGTTGGAGCGAGATGGCTTCCACCTACCAGCCCGTGTACCAGAGAACCCAGGCAGCTAGGAGCACTCTGGAGAGTGTGGTCACGCCAGAACACCAGACGGCCTTCCAGTCCGGTCTGGACCAGTACGGCACGGGATCCCGGTATGCAGCCTATCAGGCAATTCTTTCCGTGGAGGGGGCCTCCAACGAGGAAAAAAAGGCCATGTACGACTACATCAACGCCCAGCGCACCAGCCCATGGAAAGCGTCCTGGAGCCAGATGGTGGCCAACGGAGGCTATCCTTGATCCTGGGAAAAGAAAGAAGGGACCGGCGATCCGGTCCCTTCTCTCTATTTGTCGTATTCAAACCAACACCCATCGTATTGGATGTGGTGTATAATCCGGTACCGCATACCGCTTGGAGTTAGAAAATTTGCGTTGGCGGCTGCGGTAATCGACGGGTAGATGTCAACAACTCCTTCCCGGTTCAGCTTTTTTACTGGGATTCGGAAACTTATGGAGAGGTTGTTGCTGGGGAAATAGCCCAAATTGCTTAGACTATTGCACTGCCAGTCCCCGTTTTTATTCTTGACGCACATGCCGGGAATCGGGCCATCCATGAACACATCCCGCATGAGGCTGCGGATGCGGTGGGTTTTCTGGCCTATTTCCTCACAGGGATAGTACAGCGTGACCAGCATCGTCTTGCTGTGGTAATCTTTCGTGAGGTTTAATATCCTTGGCTCCTTTATCGGGATTGTGGCGTCCCGACAGTGGAACCAGGCGCGGACCCGGCCCTCCGAGCTGAGGTCATAGCGTCCGCCGGTTCCGGGGATGGGTCTCCATTCCTCCATGGTTGTCCTCCTTTTGTCTCTATGTATGCAAGACCGGCAGCGTAGGCTGCCCACATGTCGGCTCGAAAGCCGAAAAAGAAATCCGGGTGCTTCTTGTTTCCCTTTCCGTTGGTTCGGTCGTGAGTGGCGAACCGGTCAATCAATGCCCGTCGGATGGTGGCGTCGTTGCCACGGGGGCTGTTGCAGATGTGCAGAACAACCTCTTTCCGGTAGATATACCCCACGGGTGCGGTGGCAGCCTGGGTATACCTGCCCACCCACTCGCAGGTCTCCAGGACCTCCCGCCCCACGGGCATCCCATAGCTTGCCACGCGCTCAATGACTAGGAAATCGTAGCGTTCCACCTGGACCATGAGCAGGCAAGTGGCGTTGAGTTCCTTCCCTACTCGGATTGGGCGGAGGGTATCACTGTCTAGGACGCAGAAGCCGGACTGGATGTCGCCGGGGTCAAGGGCTAGTATCTTCACTTGCTCCCTCCTTCATTTTTGGCCGTTTGAGATAGGCCAATATCCTTTCGTCTGCTGGGCCATTTAGCCATGCAGCTATCCCCTTGTGACAATCCTCGTCGCAGTAATGGTTTTGGTCACACAGCGGTGGACAACAATGTATGCGGATCTCTTCAATGAGTTCTAAAAGTTCATCGTCGCTCATATTCCTGATGAGATCAGAGACGGTCCTTTTCGGTTTTTCTGCTTCGGCTTTCAACTTTTGGATTTCCTCCGGCTCCAGCCCGGTGTCCTCGTAGGCGGCGAGGCGGTCAATGATATTCTGCACTTGTTCGCAGATAGGGTCTGCAACTGGGCAGTCCCCAGAAGAACATTCCTCATTTTCGCAAATTGCGTGGTTCCCGTCATACCACATTGTCAACCGATTCATTTTGTTCTCCTTTCTCTTGGGGTTAGAAGTGCTGATACATCATCCATACCGCGATGTATTCTCATCATAACCATGTCATAACTGATCCCATATTGTCTGCACCATGATTTAATGGTTTTTGTTTCCCCGTTTATTGTTATTTTTCTTGTTTGGCGGGTATTTTCTCTTTGGTCAGAAAACGGTATCCATCTACAATTTTCCTGGCAATAGTCGCCATCAACATCAATTCTGTCAATCGTCAAGTTATCATTATATCCAGATGACATGGCCCAATTTTTGAAGTCCTGAAAAGAGTTCTTCTATTCATCGCAGACTGTAATACCTCGTCCGCCATAATACTTATAATCTGGCCTTGACTGATTAAAGCAGCGGCCTTTCATGTTTATCCATATAACATACAACCGCTTTCGTTTAAATGCCATGTCAGTCCTCCTTCTGCGGACCGCGCCACTTAAAATGTTTGCAGCGATAATGTTCGCCTTCTTCGTAGCAGAGGTTACCTTCATTGGCACAATATCCACCACACAGGTCTGCGAAAGCCTTATCGGCGTCGGCGTTATTAACACCGTATACGCACCTGATTTCCTCGATATCTCCTATTATTTCAAACAGGTCTTTAATTGCTGCATCCCGCTCACACTTGACAGAACCCAGTTCGGCCCGCAGTTTCTCGTTTTCGGCCTGGAGCGTGGAGAGGGCGTCAGCCGCATCGGCTAAAAGGGTTGCGTCCGGATCCTCAAGATCATGCCACGACGGCATTCTAAGATTATCGATCAGTTCATTTACGTCCATCAGGTATCCTCCTCTTCTGCTGGCTGCTGGAGCCAGTCTTTCATTCCGGTGTGTCCAGCGTAGCAGTATCGCTCAGCCTTGCATCCGCTGCATGGGTACCCGTCTGAATCACAGGATCGGAATTCACAGAGGAACTTCGATATCTCCTCGTCGCTCATGGCCCTGATCCGGTCGGCGTTGGTAGGTTTATCGGCCTTCACTCCATGCGGGCACTTCATACCATCAGGCAAGCGGCACTCGGGCTGCCCGTTGTATTCGCACTCTTCATGCCCATAGCATTTAGTCATTATTGTCCTCCTCTCCCTCCGGCGGGCTTGCGAACGTGCATTTGTGCGTGCAAAATCTTATCTGCCCGTCACATTCGCAAAAGCCATACCCGTCGTCAAAGCTAAACCATAATGTGCAATCACAGCATCGTCCGTTCATGCTTCTCCCTCCGGCGGGCGGCGGTAGACTTTATACCCATGAGGCTCCAATCTCTCGCCGCGCATGTAATCCACAAAGTCAAATCCAGCCCCCTCTAAGGTGTCTATGCTGTAAATATAGCCTCTACACACAAGCGCCCATTCTCCGGTCCCGTCCTCATAGTCAATCCAAACCTTGTCATAGTCCATGCTATCAAGGTCGGCTTGGGTCAGCGGCTCGTTCGGCGTTTTGGCAAGGACATTATTGTCCTTATCAGGCGGTGCGGGAAGGGACATCCAATACAGAATGTCCAAGGCCATAAGCAATTCAGAACAATTAACGTTGTATCGCTGCCATTTCCCACGCTTGTTGATGTAAAACTCGCCGACAAATCCGCAGTCCGTAGCAAGCACTCGCTCACCAGGTTCCGGCAGCCGGTCATATACGCTCACCCACTCGTTCGGCGGGGTGAGGGTGGGCTGTAGGGCTTTCCTTGCCCAGAAATACGCCTTGGCCTGCTCCTCGTTTTCAGGAACAGCAATCACAAAATACTGATACGCTTTTTCTTCCTCAGTCATCTTTCTGTGCCTCCTCCAAAATTACATCATAAGCAACAGGATCCCGGGCAAAATCGTTTCGGACAACGGTCCCGGTGCTGTCCCGGTAGCAGTAGCCAATATCTTCACGATGTAAAATCGTCAAGGGATAGTAGTGAAATCTGCGTGGCGTGGCGTCAACTGTTTTCCCAACAAACTGGTCAACATTCCCGGAATCAATCGCCCGCATCTTTCACCGCCTCCATTTCTCCCGCAATGTGCCACTCATTCCCGTCGTCCGGCACTTCTACATCAACGGTTTTGTATTTGTGTGTATAGGTCTCATAGCTGGTTTGTACAAAAGCCTCAAGAACAACCGTTATCTTCATGCAATTTCTCCATCCTCTCCATCACCATCTCCACGGCCTCGTCCGTCATTGCCGCCCCACAGGACGGGCAGAACGGTTTCGCGTATGTGTTGTCATGTTCACACCTCGAACACATCCATCCATTTGAACAATCAATCCATTCACCCCTCCATACCCGTTCGACCTGCTCTCGGCTGACGGGGCGGAGGGCTTTCGCCGCCATCCGGTACATCTCCCGGGCGGCTGGGCCGGGAGGGTGCATGGTCTCAAACCATGTTGCAGCCTGTTCTCTGGTGATGCTCATGGGTTGGCCTCCCGAATTTTATCTTTAATCCACTCGATGTACATAAGCCCGTCCACCAGTTCCTCCTCCAGATAGGTCAAGCGGGTCTGGATAGCAGCGGGATTAGCCTCTAACGGCATCCCATACTTTTTCAAGCCCTTTGCTTCCTGGCGGTGATAGATGGCGTTGATACGATCCCAGTATTTATCCACGGTGCAGCTCCTTCCAGATCTTGCTAGAAACAATCTCCCGGCTCCCCTGGTATTTGCCGTGGTATGTGTCAGTGATTTCCCCGCACACCGGATAATAGGACAGCTGCCCGATCTCCATGTTTGAGTAAATGCGGACAGGCTCCACGGCCACGATCTCAAGGGTCCAGAACCCTTTGAATCCCACATCCCCATACCCGGCGGTTACGTGGATGAACAACCCCAGGCGACCGATGGAGGACCGACCCTCCAGCTTGGGAACCAATCCGTATGTCTCCGTCCACTCATTGGTGCGGCCCAGATACAACTTCCCAGGGGTCAACACAAGCCCCTCCTCCGGGATGGTGATGGTCCTGGTCCGGTTGTCCTGCCGGGGATCCAGACAGGCCTCGGTATAGACCATCAACTCCGGGGCCAGGGAGACGTTGTAGCTGTTGGGGTTCAGCCGCTTCTCGTCCCAGGGTTCAATGACGATGGCCCCAGCCTCATGCTGGAGTTTGATTTCGTTACCGCTTAAAATCATTTTCTGCCTCCTTTAGCGTTAGGTCCAATTCGCACACCTTGAGTGCCGTCCTCGTTACCTCTCCGTTTTCACTGTATAGGCTTTTCCCTCGACCTTTTTTCATTTTGCCAAGGATTGCATTTGAAACACAAGCTAGATTATCTGGGCTGTAATCACGCCTATCCCCATTGAGAAATATCACGCAATTCCCTTTTGGAACAGGCCCATGACGCCTTTCCCATACAACAACCTGTTTGCGTTTCCACGCCCTATAGAACGATCCATGCTCAGCCACTTTCACGTATTCGTACAGGCCAATAACAGTTTCGTCGCCAATCTTGCTATGCCCCGAGCGATTTTGTAACGCTCTCGTTCTCGCTGAACTGTCCTTCTTTACACCTAGCTTTTTCGCCATCGTTCTGACGCTCTGCTTTGGGTGTCCACTGTGGAACGCAGATTCTAGCGCTTCCCACAATTCATCCGTTGTCAGGCGGCTTCCATGCTTTCGGATAAATTCGCACTCTTGTTCGGTGTATTTAACCGGCATCCGCTTCACCATTGGAGATCATTTTCTCAATGTTAGACCCCCTGAGCTTGCCTTCGTACACCAGCTTTTCTGCTCTCAGGACGATGTCTGCATTATTGATCATCTGTTTGGCAAGGGAGGAAATTGTCTGCGAAATTTCCGTTTCCTTTTGACGCTCTTCCAGCGTGAGGTCATTATTGGTGGCGATCTCAATCCGTCTCCCAAGGATATCTTGCAATTCGATCAATGTCATTTTGTACCTCCTATTTGCATCTGTTCCGGAGTATCTAACTCCCGGATTTCCACGTACTGCACATGTCCATATTTCTCTAGATCCATGGCGATCCCCTCCCGGCTCCCCTGCGGGTTGGCCGCAGAGGATGGGATGGGGCGGAGTTTCGCG
>OGGQ01001589.1_pt1 | contig 28734 bp, 29 predicted proteins | sample 1571191 | NCBI WGS metagenome assembly OGGQ01 (sample SAMEA2582061, study PRJEB24529) | metagenome | biome: Human gut stool | place: China | collected 2011
GGTGCCCAGTGAAAAATACGGTGACCGCTACGCCTGTGTCAAAGTGGAGATCAGCCCGGAAAAGCCTGTCCGCTATGAGCTGGGCATGACGGGCCAAGAGAATCTGGAGGAGGAACTGGAGGAGGACGATTATTTTGGCTTTGGCGTAGATGCCGGGATGGGTTGTGTGGCAGACATCCAGACCCAGGCGGCTTTTAAGACATACTGGGCCAAGAAGCTGGAAGAAGACCCGGACATCGACCCCTATAACGACCTGTTCTGCGACTTGCTGGGGGAAAACGCCGTAGCTCACCCCAAATATCAGCTGAGCTACGGCGACTGGCTCAACTGGACGGTGCCGGACACCGACTGCAATCTGCCCATTTTCCACTCCGGCTGGGGTGACGGCGCCTATCCGGTCTACTTCGGCTATGACGCAAAGGACGAAGTCTGCGCCGTCTATGTGCACTTCATCAATATTGAGGACGATTACCAAGAACAGGCGTAAGAAGGTAAGCGATGGAATGGCCAAAACGGGCGCGGACAAATGAAGAAAGGAATATGTGGCTATGATTCGCGAAATTCATAAAAATCAATTTGGAGAGCTGGAGGGAACCGTCTGGAACCAATTGTTCCAGACCGATCTGACCATTTGCTTCCCCGGAGAGGCAGATCAGGCATACGCCCAGCAGTGTGCCGCGTATTTCAGCAATCTTCCCCAGGAGATGGTCGACCGCCTATGTATTTACTGCCTGCGCTATTGTGATGCTCTGCGGAATTTTTTCGGTGAGGACGAATTTGAAATCCCGGCCGGTGTAAGCGGCAGAGACATCCTTTCTTATATCACGCCCACTTTGCTGATGGCCGAAACCCGCCCGAATACGGACAGCCTTGCTTTCCATGTGGAATGTGAATGTGATTGGGAAGCAGAACACGGCCTGGAAATCACCATCAGCGGCGATCGGATTCTTTATGTGGGACCCTATGAAGATATTTCGCCCCATAACCAGGCCAGGCTGGAATCCGCGGGCTTTTATGACAAAGAAAGCGATTTCCCCGGCAACTTCGCAGATCGGGAATGAGGAAAATCAGCAACCTTTTGAGAGGAAATAAGAGGTGAAATTCATGTGGGAAAAGCAAATGCATGAGCTGCTTGATAAACTGAGCCAAATCAATTATGAAGAACTGGATATAGCCGATTTCTTCGATCAAAGAGACAGTGATCCCTTTGACAGCGAATGGGTCAGGGTTTATCAGGCCCTTGAAGAACTGAAAAAGGGAAAAACAGTGGAGGATACCAGAGAAATCGAGAGGAAAGCGTTCATCACCGTCTACGAAAAATCGGAGATTGATGAGTTGGCAGGGTATATCTCAGACGACTTCAGATTGATTGCAGACAGCAAACGGCTGGGCTACTCGGACGAATGGCTGGACAAACTGATTTCTTGCTATGAAAATGCAAGGATACCTTGCGGGGAGCTTTGAGGTAGACATTTAAGATATTTCGCCCTGCCACAGACAATGCCGTGCGGAAACATATGGGGATGCTGATCGAAAAACCGGGCATCTATGAGCACATGACCGCGCTGGAAAATCTGCGCTATTTTTCCCTGCTGTTCGGCATTCCCTCCCGGGATCACCACAAAATACTGGAAATGGTGGGATTGCAGGACGCCGCCAAAAAGAAAGCCCGCCAGTTTTCTCTAGGCATGAAGCAGCGATTGGGCATTGCCATTTCGCTGTTGGGCAATCCCGATTTTCTCATTCTGGATGAGCCCATCAACGGCCTTGATCCGGAAGGCGTCTATGAAATGCGCAAAATGCTGGAGACATTAAACCGTGAACATGGCACCACCATCATGATCGCCAGCCATATTCTCAGCGAACTCTATAAACTGGCCACCGATTATGCCATTATTGACAGCGGCTGTCTCATCGACGAATTCAGCAAGGAAACGCTGGAAAGTGCGTGCAGCAGCGGCGTCCAGGTGTCGGTGGAGCCGGAATATCTGGAAAGTGCAAAGGCATTCATTGCCTCCCGTTATCCCGATGTGCGGTGTGAAGTTCTTTCCCAGCAGACCCTGCGTTTGTATGAGAAAATCAATCCGGCGGATCTGAACCAGTTCTTGGTGGAGAACAAAGTGCGCGTATGTGGTTTGGGGTCCAACGATGAAGACATTGAGAAATTCTTTGTGGAAAAACTCTCGGGAGGGCACGCAGTATGAAAAACTTAATCCGCGGACATCTCTATCAGCTGAAAAAGGATTATTTCTTTTTCGGATGCCTTGCTTTCAGTGTGGCTTTTCTGATTGTATCCATCCGCATCGCTTCTCTGGGGGGTGGAGCGGACTCCACCGGGGGGATCGAAAGTCTGATGAGTACATTTTGGGGCGGTGATTTCGTTCTGTATGCCTTTATGCTGCTGACAGCCAATATGATTGCAGAAGCATATCGCTCCGGTGTGATGAAGAATATCATCGGCCGGGGCATCCCGAAGAAACAATACTACCTCTCGGTGGTTGTTACCGTATCCGCTGCGTTTTTATTGGTCATGCTGCTCAGCGGCATCGTTATGGGAGTGCTTGCCGGCAGCCAGTCCGGCCTGGGAACCATTTCGTATCCCGCTTACTATGCTCTTTCCGTCATCGCACGCATTCTGTTTGTAATGGCCCACATCAGCTTCGCCGTCACCATGGCAATCCTCACAAGAAATGCTATCTCGGGAGTGATTCTGGGCCTGATGGTCCCCAACATCCCTCAGATTCTGGAAATGATTCTTCGGTTTGTGAAGATCCGTGTTGACCTTGGCTTTTTGAAAATCTCCACACATACGCCCTCGATTTATGAGGCATCCAACGATCTGTCCACCTTCTTGCCGTGCCTCATTGTGCTGTGTGGCTATCTTGCCGTATCCATTTTCGTGGGGCTCCGGCTCCTCAAGTATCAGGATATCAAGTAATTCAGGCTTATATATCCATTTACAAAAGACAAAGGCAGGAACATTCCTGCCTTTGTCTTTTCTTATTTCTTTGTCAGCTCCAGCAGCTGCTCTGCCGCCTCTTTCACCAAAGCTGCCGTTTTGTCCCCATCCCACAGGCGGGTTTCCACGGGCAAACGCACCACAAAATCGGTGTGATGGGGGTCCTGGGTCAATTCGATGGCTGGAGGACAGATGCTCCAATGCTCTGCCCAACGGCACTGGGCTTTCCGGTTGATGCCGGAGAGCCACACTTCCAGCTGGAAGTTATGATGGACAAAGGCCACCACCAGTTTCAGGCCCTTTTCCTTCAAACCGGGGTTGGTAAAAGAAAAATAGGCGTAGTCCATGGCGTTTTCTGTAATGCTGCCCTGAAAACGAAAATCCGGCATCTGCCGCTCCAGTTTATTTCTCAAAAAGCGGAATAGCCGGATAAGCTCCTGATAGGCCCTTTGCAGGTCTGTCGTCTGCAAAAGGGTGCGGTATGTTTCCAAAAGATGCGGGTCGAAATGCATGGGGGCCTCCCCTTTCTTGCGGTATTTTTATTCTGAGTATACCACATCCCGCACAACGGAAAAACTCCTGCCCGTGTTCCTTCGCCTTTGCAGATGGAGCGCAAAAACAGCTCAGCCAGCTTGAGCATATGAAAAAAAGTGGCCAAGGCCACTTTTTTTCATCTTTTGCCGTATCGCTTTTTGCGGTGACCTGGATGATCTCGCTTTTCCTAGATGGATTCTGCGTTGTGGCAGGCCACCATATGTCCTGTTTCCAGCTCCCGCATAACGGGATTTTCCTCTTTGCACCGCTCGGTGGCATACACACATCTGGGGGCAAAATGGCATCCCTTGGGCACATCCATGGGGCTGGGCAGCTCTCCTTCCAGCTTGATGCGCTTTCTTTCCCGGCCTGTTTTGGGGTCGGCGATGGGAATGGCCGAAAGCAGCGCCTTGGTGTAGGGATGCAGGGGCTTATCATACAGATCCTTGCTGCTGGCCAGCTCCACCAGATTTCCCAGATACATCACTCCGATGCGGCTGCTGATATATTTCACCATGGAAAGATCGTGGGCGGCAAACAGATAGGTCAGCCCCATCTCGTTTTGCAGATCTTCCAGCATATTGACCACCTGGGCCTGGATGGAAACATCCAGCGCGGCGATGGGCTCATCGCACATGATGAACTCCGGTTCCACCGTCAGCGCCCGGGCAATGCCGATTCTCTGCCGCTGGCCGCCGGAAAACTCATGGGGGAACTTATACAGGTCATCCTGCTTCATGCCCACCTTGTTGAGAAGATGCTGGATTTTCTCCTTCCTCTCCCCCGCAGCCGTTCCCAGCTGGATCAGCGGCTCGCTGAGGATCTCCTCCACATTCCAGAAGGGGTTCAGCGCCGAATAGGGGTCCTGGAAGATGATCTGCATTTTGTTTTTGAACTGCTGCATCTCCTTCTGGGAAGCGTGGGTGATGTCCGTTCCTTTATAAAAGAGCTTGCCGCCGGTCACATCATACATCCGGATCAGGGTACGGCCCAGGGTGGATTTTCCGCAGCCCGATTCTCCCACAAGTCCAAAGGTCTCCCCTTTGAAAATTTCCATGGTCACGCCGTCCACTGCCTTGAGATACCGGGTTTTTCCACCCAAAAACCCCTTTACCGGAAAGTGTTTTTGCAGATTTTCGGCAGAAATCAAAACTTCCTTGCTCATTTGCTGGAACCTCCCTCCTGCCCCTCACAGGCAAAGCACATGGCTTTGTGGCTGGGGCTGAATTGTTTGTATTCCGGCAGCAGTGTGTGGCAAAGCTCCGTGGCCTGCTGGCAGCGCTGGGCAAAGGGGCACCCCGCCGGAGGATTGACCAAAGAGGGCGGCAAACCGGGGATGGATTGCAGCCGCTCCCCTTCTTCCAGATCCAGCCGGGGAATGGAGCGGAGAAGGGCTTTGGTATAAGGATGCTTGGGCGAATAAAAGATCTCATCGGTGGTGCCGCATTCCATAATCAGGCCGCCATACATAATGGCGATCCGGTTGCACACATTGGCCACCACCCCCATGTCATGGGTGATGAGCACAATGGAGGTGTTGTATTTTTCCTTCATCTCCACCAGCAGGTCCAGGATCTGGGCCTGGATGGTCACATCCAGCGCGGTGGTGGGCTCATCGGCGATGAGCAGAGAAGGCTCGCAGGAAAGGGCCATGGCGATGAGCACTCTCTGGCGCATACCGCCGGAAAATTCATGGGGATATTGTTTCATCCGCTCTTCGGGCATAGGGATGCCCACCAGCCGCAGCATCTCCACGCCTTTGTTCCAGGCTTCGGCCTTGCTGCATTTGCTGTGGCGCATAATCACCTCTTCCAGGTGCTTGCCGATTTTCTTCAGCGGATTGAGGGCCGTCATGGGGTCCTGGAAGATCATGGTCAGTTCCTTGCCCCGGATCTTCCGGTATTCATCCGGCCGAAGGCTGAGCAGCTCCCGCCCCTCAAAATCCATTTTGTCCGCCTGGATTTTGGCGTTTTCAGGCAGGATGCCCATCACAGCCTTCATGGTCACGCTTTTTCCGCTTCCGGATTCCCCCACGATACCCAGGATCTCACCGGGATACACCTGAAGGTCCACGCCTCGCACCGCCTTGACCTGCTGGCCCCGGCTATGGAAGCTGACATTGAGGTTTTTCACCTCCAGAATCGAGTTCTTACTCACTTTTTTCACCTGCCGTTATTCTGGGCTCCACAAACACGCGGAGAACATCGCCCAATTTATTAAAGGAATACACCGTCAAAATGATGAGCACGCCGGGCAAGATGGCCATATAGGGGGAGGACTGCAAATACTGCTGGGAGCGCTGCAAAAGGCTGCCCCAGCTGGAAACCGGCTGCTGCACGCCAAGGCCCAGAAAGCTCAGGGAGCTTTCGGTCATGATGGCGTTGGCGATAATGGCTGTGGCCGCTGTGATGATGGTGGGAAGCACGGTGGGAAGCACATGACGCAGCATGATCTTCATAGGCGGCACGCCGATGAACTTGGCATACTGCACATATTCCCGCTCCTTGGAGGAAAGCACCTCGGAACGCACCAGACGGGCGATGCCCATCCAGCTGAAAATACCGATGACCAAAATGATGGAAAACAGACCTTTTTTGAAAACCAATCCCACCACCGTCACCATGATGATCCAGGGGATGGAGGAAAACACATCCACGAAACGCATGAGAAGGCTGTCCACAAAACCGCCGAAATAACCGGCGGCCATGCCGATGCTCACGCCCAGAACCACCGAGGTGACCATGGCCAGGACGCCCACCAACAGGGAGATCCGGCCGCCATAGAGCACCCGGGCAAAATAATCCCGTCCCATTTCATCGGTGCCAAACCAATGGTCTGCCGAAGGGCTTTCCAGCTTGGCCGTCACATCGATGGCGTCGGGATCGATGGGCATGAACACCACCAAAAGGCTGATGGCGATGATGAGCAGCAAATAAACAGCGGCAAAGATGGCCTGTTTGTTGCGGCGGAATTCATAAATCACATTACTGATTCTGCTATTGGGATTTTTCATTGTTCTCCCTCCCTATTTCATGGATTTGATCCGGGGATCTGCCACGCAATACAAAATATCGGAAAGCAGATTGCCCAAAATCACCAGGCTTCCCGACAGGATCAGAACAGCCATGACAATGGGATAATCCATGGATTGGATGGCCTTGACAAAATAGGGGCCGATGCCGGGCCAAGCAAAAATGCTTTCGGTGATCACAGCGCCGGTGACCAGCATGGGCAGAGCCATGCCCAGCTTGGTGATCAAAGGCAGCAGCACATTCTTGCTCACATGGCGGAACAGAATCTCGGCCTTTTTGGCGCCGAAGGCCTGCTGCACAATGACATAATCCTCTTTCAGCTGGCTGACGGTGGAGCCTCGCACAAAGCGGGTCAGGTCGGGCAGGAAGTTGACCACCAGCACAAGATAGGGCATGATGAAATGGAGCATAAAGTCCTTGAAGGAGCCTTCCATTCCCAGGGTGTGCATTCCCATCAGAGGCAAAAGTCCCAGCTTATAGCCCAGGATGTACATGAGGATCATGGCAAACCAGAAAGAAGGGGTGGAAATGCCGATGGAGCAAAGGCTGTCGATGATCTTGTCCGGCCAGCGGTTTTTGGCATTGCCTGCCACAAGCCCCAGCACGATGGCCAGCAAAAAGGCGGTGATATAGGCCGGCAGCACCAGGGAGATGGTGGCCGGGATGCGGATGAGCAGATCGTATTTGATGCTGGTGTGGCTTGTGAGGGAATACCCCAGATCCCCCTGCAGCACATTGCCCAGCCAGCGGAAATACTGAACGATCATGGGATCATTCAGGCCGTATTCCTCTTTGCGGATGGCGATCTCTTCCGCCGTCATATCCGGGGTGACGATGGCGTCCACTGCATCATAGGGGGCCAGGTTGATGAGGATAAAACAAATGACCGTAATGATAAAAAGCAGAGGGATCGCCTGTAAAATTCGTTTTCCAATGTATTTGAGCATAACAAAATATCCTCCGTATACAAAATTCCTCCAAAAAGAGCTGCTGCAAAGGCAGCAGCTCTTTTGTCCTTGGCGAAACCTTATTTCACAGTGATCTTGGACCAGTCGCTGAAGGTATAAATGGCAACGGTCTTGGCCTCTTCGATGCCTCCCACATTGGCGGAGGTCACCAGAGTTCTCAGATTGGTGCCCAGGGGATAGAAGTAAGCTTCACCCGCCACTTCCTGCTGCACCTGATTGTAGATCTGCTTGCGGGTGGCTTCATCCAAAGTGGCGTTGCCTTCCACAAACAGCTTGTTGATGGTCTCGTTGTCGTACTTGATCATGTTCATCATACCTTCCTGATCGGAGACAAAGAGCGTGGCATAGGCGTAGGGATCGATGCCCATCACATAGCCGCCCAGGAAGATGTCATAGGGGGTGTTTTCGGTCTCGGCAAAGATGTCTATAGCCGCGGCCTGCTCAAAGCCTTCCAGGGTCACATTGATGCCCACGGCCTTCAGTTCGGCCTGCACAGCCAGAGCCATCTTTTCCTGGACGATGTCGGTGCGCACATAACCGATGGTCAGCTCGGTTGCGCCGCCAGCCACCAGCTTCTTGGCCTCTTCCACATCCTGCTCATATTTTTCCAGATCTTCGGTGTAGTACTGGTTCTCGGCGGGCAGGAAGGAATAGCCCAGCACATAATATTTGCTGTCGGTGTAGGCAGCGGTCATGATCTCTTCCCGGTTGAGGGCCTTGAGGATGCCGGTGCGGTAATTCTTGTCCGCCATCTTGGGAGAGGAAGAGTTCAGGGTCAGATAGGCCACCCGGCCTTCGCTGTAATTGGTGATGTTGTAGTTTTCGTTCTGGAAGGGCCCGATGGTGTCGGCTGCGCCGATCCAGGCATTGATGTCGCCGTTCTGCAGAGCCAGGGCGGCGGTGTCGTCCTTCTCGATGATCTTATAGACCACATTTTCGGTCTTGGCTTCGCCCAGCACATAGTTGGGGTTTTTCACAAAGTGCAGATGCTGGCCGGTCTTGTATTCCTTCAGAGTGTAAGGACCTGCGCCCACGATCTCTTCTTCCAGCATATTGATGTCGAAACTGCCTCTGTTTTCAAAGATGTGCTTGGGCAGGATGAAGCATTCGTTGCCCAGCATCTCCAAGATGTTGGCCGCCACAGAGGGCAGGGTGAACACAACGGTGTTGTCATCGGGGTTTGTCACCTGGATGGGCTGGCCGTCGATGTAGAAGGTGCCGTAGGCTTCGTTTTCGGCGTTGTAGGTGTAAACCACATCGGCTGCGGTCAGGGGCTCACCGTCGCTCCATTTCAGGCCTTCCTTCAGCTTGAAGGTATAGACCAGGCCGTCTTCCGAAGCTTCCATGCTCTCGGCCAGGATGTAATCGATAGAGCCGTCGGTGTTCATTCTGTAAAGGGGGCTGTACACCATGTTGCAGGTCATCAGGGTGAAGCGGGCGCTGTCGGTCATGGGGTTGAGGGTGTTGCCGGTGTCGCTGTTGATGGCAATGGTGAAGGTGTCGGAAGCGGTCTGGCTGCCGCTGTCCTCCTGGCTGCTGTTGCCGCCGTTTTGCGCCTGCTGGGACTTCTTCAGTTCCTCGCTGTCTGTGGCGCATCCCACCAGCAGCGAAGCTGTCATCAGTCCGCACAAAATCAGGCTGAGCAGTCTCTTTTTCATTCGTACATTCCTCCTGTTAATTTCTGGGTCTTTGTTACCCTTTTGTCAATTCCTCGGGTATTTTAACGAATAACTTTCCGAAATGCAAGAAATATTGGAAAATACAATAATTGCTTTGTCATTTATTTAGTATTTTTTATCCAATTTATTGCCTTATTCCTTTTGTTTTTAGGATTTTATCAAATTTTATGATCGTTTTGGATATATTGCATAATACGACTTTCATTTTTTGCAGTATGTGTCAGCGTTTATTCCACAAGCAGGAATCGCTGCGGCAAAACGCAAAAAAGGTGCAGCCAATAAGCTGCACCTTTTTCATTGTCCGAAGGCCAAAACGCGGCCCCCTCTTCCCTGCTTTTTATGGCTGCCCCTCTTCCCGAACCGGGAGAGAAGCGAAAGGCTCCACAGTAACATCATTGATCGAAGCGATATTGCCGTCCCAATAGACGGAATAGGTTCCGTCCGCATGGTGAATGAGATAGCTCCCCTCCGGCGGGGCCAGATAAAGCTTGCTGCCATCTTCCTCTGCCGGGCCCATACTCTGAGGCTGAAAAATAACCAGATAGGAACAAATAAACATCGCCGTCATCAGGCCCATCAGAATGCGCTGTGCCACCTTGCTCTGCTTTTCCATGCGGGAGAAATTTCCTCCCATCTGAAACCGCTGAAGGATGACATGGCGGTGGGAACTGGCCAGGGCGGCGATGCCCTCCGGCATGGAGCGTTTTTCCTGAGCCGCCCGATAGGTGTCCAACAGCATTTCATAATAGTCATCCTGCTGGACCGTGTCGATCCTCTTCAGCACGGAAAAATCACACCGCAGCTCCAACAGCTGATCCATCTTGTTTTTGAGCAGCCACAGAAAAGGATTCCACCAGAACACGCAGCACAGCAAATAGCAAAACAGCTTGCTCCACTGATCCCGGTTGCGGAAATGCTGCCATTCATGGAGCAGGATCAACCGCAGATCCTGTTCTTTATAGTCTGCATCCGGCAAAAAGATCACCGGGCGGAAAAAGCCGATCACATAAGGCGTCCCGCTTCCCAATGCCAGACGCACCTGCCCCTGGAACTTTGGAAGCCAGCTTTGCACCCGTCTCATCATTTTTTTGGAGACCTGAGGATATCGAGCCATCTGCCGGCTGTGGCGCACCCACTGCCAAAGGAAGCGCCCCAGCAGCAGCGCCGCCCCCGACAGCCACACGAACAAGAACACATCCCCTGTCTGGATCGAATGTCCTCCCAACTGGACAAGAGGAATCCGAAACCCCCGCTGCACCCAAACAAGCAGCTTTTGCGAACCTATAACCCGGCAAAAGGGCAGCTCAATGGGCAGCACCAGGCGCAGCACAGCCAGAAAGACAAACAAGCCCAAAGGCTTCAGCCCCAGGCGCACCATCCAGGATGTTTTCCGGCAAAGCAGCCAGAGCACCACCGAAAACAGGCTGCAAAAAAAGATGGCGTTGTAAAAAGAATACTGATCCACCAGAGGATAACTATGTATAATATATTTGCTGTATTCACTGTAATCCATTTTTTCACCTACGGTTGAGCCGATTCACTTATTACTATAATTTTTCCCACCCCATCTGTCAATCGCCTCTTCCCCTTATCCCCTTTCCTTTCTTTGCCGATATTACATATATATGTAAGAAGCAGAAAGGAGGGGCCCTAATGAAACTGGGTGAAGTTCGAAAAATCGCATCGGTGCATCTGCAATCCTTGTCACAGCAAAAAAACCAACTGGAAAATATGCTGAAACAGGACACCGGCGGCAATTTTGACCGAGTGGAGATTTCCCGGGAACTGAAGGCTGTCAATGAGGAATACCAGCAAACCCAGGGCGTGATGGATGAAATGGACCAGATGTATGGCGCCATCGCCAACGCCGAAGTGGCCCGGCAGCAAAGCGAAGCGCTGACCGAAGCCGCCGAAGATCTGCTGAAAATCCTGGAAACCTTCCGGCGCATCTCCAAGGGAGACAAAGTGCCGCCCCAGGACGAAAAACGGCTGATGGAATACAGCGACAAACTGTATCTCACCGCCAAAAACATGGCGCTCATCGCCGACAGAGCCAAACGGAAAGAGCACGATTCTCTTTGGGAAGAGGAAGGCCCGCAGGAGGAATCCCCCTCCCCCATGGAAGTGGCTGCGGAAACCGAAGTGGGCGACCCTCTGGCCGCCATCGACCATGCTTCCGGGGAACACAGCGCTCCGGCCTCCCCGGCGGAAAAAAGCAATTGAAAAATGGTTGTGTTCCACAATGGGATGAGCTATACTTGTATTGTCTTTATCCAGCGTGCACATCAAAAACAGAATGCAGTTTTTGCTCTGTTGGTCAGTGAGGAGAAAAAAGTATGAAAAAAGCAGTCAAACAATCAGCAATGTTGCGGGCGTTGAATTTTGGAACGATACTTTTGGTGATCATTCTGGCCATAGCCTTCTTCTTTTCCATTTCCATGAACAACCAAGCGGTGAAAATGTATGAAAACGAAAAGGAATTGACCATGGCCGCACAACAGTTCATCGACGGGTCTGGCTATCTGACAGACCAAGCGAGAGCTTGCGCCGCCACAGGGGACAAAAGCTATTATGAGAACTATCAGAACGAAGTGAACAACCTGAAAAACCGGGAAACCGGGTACAATCGGATGAAGAAGGTTGGCATCACGGCAGACGAAGACGCTCTGATCCAAGAAATGTCCCAGATATCCAACGACCTGGTTCCTCTGGAGGAAAACGCCATGGATGCGGCAATGGCGGGCAACATCAACAGCGCCATTGAATATGTGTTTGGCACAGAATACAGCACATCTTTGGAAGAGATCCAGGCCCTTCAGCAAGAGTTCCTGAATCGCACCCAAACCCGTCTGACTGCTGAAATCCAGCAGCTGCGTGCCAATGTATCCGCTGTGCAGGTGGTTGTGGTTCTCATCGTCTGCGTCATCATCGCTTTCCAGGTTTTCGCCACACTGTTTACCCGCAAGAAAATCATCCAGCCCCTGAAAACCATCGAATCGGAAATGCTGGATTTTTCCCGGGGAAATCTGTCCACTGCCGCTGTGTTGGAAGAAAACACCTCCGAACTGGGCATGCTGGCCTTTGCCATCCATCAAATGCGCGCACGCTTGAAGGAGTATATCACCGATATTCAAGACAAGTTGACACGGCTGTCCAATGGTGATTTCCGCACTCACACCGATGTGGAATATGCCGGTGATTTTTCCGAGATCAAAACGGCTATCGAACGGATCAGCAATGTGCTCAGCGATGTTTTCCGTGAAATCGACACAGCCGCCAATCAGGTTGCCGCCGGAGCCGATCAGGTGTCCAGCGGCGCCCAGGCTCTGAGCCAGGGCTCCACGGAGCAGGCCAGCTCTGTGGAGGAGCTTTCTGCCACGGTGCAGGAAATCAGCCGGCAGATCGACCAGAATGCAAAAGAAACCAACTCCGCAAATGAGTTGACCTCCTCCACCGGTGACAAAATCACCGAGGCGAAGGGGAAGATGGAGCAGCTGGTGGCTGCCATGGCGGAGATCGGTGAAACTTCTCAGCAGATCCAGACCATCATCAAAACCATCGACGACATCGCTTTCCAGACCAATATCCTGGCGCTGAACGCCGCTGTGGAAGCAGCCCGCGCGGGCACAGCCGGAAAGGGCTTTGCCGTGGTTGCCGATGAAGTGAGAAACCTGGCTGGAAAATCGGCGGAAGCCTCTCAGACCACACAGGAATTGATTGCAAACTCCATACAGGCCGTGGCACGGGGCAACGATCTGGCAGCGGATACCGCCGGATCGCTGACCGAGATCACAGAAGCGGCAACCCAGGTTGTCGAGGCCATCGCCGCCATCACCGAAGCATCCGCAGCCCAAGCGGAAGCGGTGGACCAGATTGCTCTGGGTCTGGATCAGGTGTCCAGCGTGGTGCAGACCAATTCCGCCACAGCGGAAGAAAGCGCCGCTGCCAGCGAAGAGCTTTCCGGCCAGGCCAGTATGCTGAAAGATCTGGTCAGCAAATTCAAAACATCGGACCACGGCATGAATCGTTTGGATCAAGAGATGCAGTTGCCGGCGCAATCCCCGATGTTTGAAACATCCGCCCCGGCATTTGATCCGTATTATGATAAATATTGATTCATCTGCGCACATCAAAAAAGCGGCCTGCGGGCCGCTTTTTTGTTTTTACCTTGTGTTATACTGTAAGAAAAAGCAAGGAGGCATGGCTATGAGAAAGAAAAAGATCCTTTGTTTTTTGCTGGCGCTGCTTCTGACGGCATCCCTGGTCCCCTCCCCCACCTGGGCCAAGGAGGGAGAACAGGAAATCCAGGTAACCATCCAGACCGGAACGGGGGCTGCTTCCCAGGCTCCCCTTTCCTGGCAGGACGGCTGGTTTTCCCAGGAACCCGGTGAATACCAGCAAGACCTGGCCCAGGCGTCCATGGTTCTTTCTGCCACTGCCTATTCCCAAGGCCAAGGGGAAGAGTTGTCCGGCGCCTTAACCGGCCTGGGCTTTGAGCAGGTGCAGCTTTATCACTATACCCCGGAGGAAGAAGGGGCGGAGGATCAGGTGGCCTATGCCTTCGGCTGCAAAAAGCTGGCGGATACGAACAAAACCCTGGTGGCCGTCGTCCTCCAGGGCACCGACGGCAGCACCCAGTGGCGGAGCAATTTCCGCATCGGCGAAGGGCCGGAGCACCAGGGTTTTGCTCTGGCCCGGGATGAAATGATGGCGCAGCTGGAAAGCTACCTTGCCCCCCTTCCGGCCGATGAGCCCCTGTTCTTCCTCACCGGTCACAGCCGTGGGGCCGCTGTTGCCAATCTGGCCGCTCAGCGCCTGATGGAAGAAGGCCAAACAGTGTATTGCTACACCTTTGCCACCCCGGCCACGGTGCAAAAAGAGGCCGTCACAGATGAAACTCCGGGGATTTTCAACATCATCAGCCCCCAGGACCCCATTCCCCGGCTGCCCCTGGCCGCCTGGGACTATGGCCGCTATGGCCAGGATCTGTTCCTGCCCTCCCAAAGCTCCCGGGCCGATTACGCCCAGCTGCGGGAGGAAGCGTCGCCCTTGTACCAGAATCTCACCGGCCTGTCCCTTCCCAGTGAAGAAGGATGCCTGGGCACCGACCGGCTCATCGCCCTATTGGAAGAGCTGGCCCCTTCTCCGGCGGATTACACCCAGCGGCAGTTCACCTTGGGTTCGCTGATCCCCCGGCAGATCACTCTGGCGGAGTATTTTCAGAATCTGTCCGACATTCTGGGCGGTGCGGCCAATCAGACCCAGGCGACCTTGGTCTTTCTTTCCTCCCTCCAGGGGGATCTGGCCCCGCTGAGCCAGGCCCTCCGCAGCCTGCAAGGAGAGGACAGCCTGTTTTACAGCCACAGCATGGCCTATTATCTGAGCTGGCTGTCCCTGGGGGAAAAGGCCCTGGACACCCAGTGCGCCTATCTGCGCCTTTCCGGTGAAACCGCCCTTTCACCTGCTTTCCAGGGCGACGAGGAGCAGGGATTTTCCTGTGATCTCCCTCTGGGGCAAACCCTGACCCTCACCGGGGAAAAAGAAACCCTTCTGCAAGTAGAGCGGTATCAGAAAGGGGCCCGGCAGGACACCCTTCTGTATGTTCTCCCCGCCGGGGAGACCCAGCTGACGGCCTCCTGGGAGCCGGAGCTTTCCGGCCCGGAGGGGCCCCTCTCCCCCGCCCCCACCTTCTCCGATGTGGCAGAAGGAGCCTGGTACTATGAAGATGTGTCCTGGTGTGCAGCCCAGGGCCTGCTGGAAGGGGACGGACAGTCCTTCTTCCCCCAGCAAAATGTCAACCGGGCCATGGCGGTGACGGTGCTTTACCGCCTGGCCGGAAGTCCTGAGGTATCCCACGCTTCCTTCTCCGATGTGGTGGAGGGCTCCTGGTATGCCGCCCCCTGTGCCTGGGCTTTGGAAAATGGCATTGCCCAAGGGGATGAAGCGGGCCTGTTCCATCCGGAAAGCCCTGTGACCCGGCAGGAAATGGCCGCTTTCTTCTGCCGCTTCGCCGGAGGAGAAAGCCAAGGGGATGCCCTTGCCGGGTTTGCCGATGAAAGCCAGGTGAGCCAATGGGCCCGGGAACCTTTGTCCTGGGCGGTGGAGCAAGGGCTGATGGAAGGGGTCTCCCCCACCCTCCTTTCCCCGCAAAGCTCCCTCACCCGCAGCCAACTGGCCGCCCTTTCCGCCCGGTTTGAAAAAATGGGATAAAAATATAAGAAAAGACCCACCGGTCAATTTTCCGGCGGGCCGCGCATTCCGCAAAGACGGCTTTGCCGCCTTTGCGGGTTTTGCAAGGGGACTGCATGCACGCCTTTGGCGCACACTGGCCCCTTGAAAGGTGCAAAAACCGACGCACAGGTCGCCGTTTTTTGCAAATTAGTTAAGGGTGGGGCAAACCGTTCCCACCACTTTTCGATATACTCAGACCCGCCGGTCAATTTTCCGGCGGGGCTTTTTCTTTTTTGGGCAACAGGGTCAAAGAGGGTTCTTTCTGGTTGAGATAGATCTGCTCGCACTGGCGCTGGGCCTCAATAAGAATACGAATGGCCTTTTCGCTGGCCTGCATCATGGTATAGTACATGGTTTTATAATCGGCGTAATCGCTCAATGCCATCACCTCGGAAGTATTTTAACAAATATGCATTGCAAATGCAATGCATATTTTTGAGGAGAAATACGGTACACTAGGAATATAGCCCAAGCGAACAGGTGATACCAATGAATTTTAAAATACCTTCCAAACCACCTACTATCAATAAAACCATTCGTTTTCCATCCACTTTGGTAAGCGAAGTGGAAAAATTGATTCAAAATCAGGATTGCACATTTTCTGCTTTTGTCATTGCCGCCACGCAGGCTGCGGTGGAAAACTTGCAAAAGCAAGAAAAGAAAAATCCTCATCCATGAATCTCCGTATCCGGGATTTGCGGGAGGATGCCGACTTGACTCAAAAGCAGGTGGCCGATCTCCTGCAATGCGATCAATCTCTTTATTCCAAATATGAACGGGGCCTTCGGCCATTGCCTCTGGAGGTCGCTGTCCGCCTGGCTCAGTTTTATCAGGTTTCTCTGGACTATCTCACCGGCCTTAGCGATACCCCATGACAACAAAAACCGCCCTCCAAATGAGGGCGGCTTTTCTATATCTATACAGTCCGTGAGCAGAAAAAAACCTGTGACCACAATTCTTCTTTTCAAAGGCATAACGGGAAATCTTGACAGAAAAAATCCCTTCCAGTATAGTATACTTATCTTAAAAGGGCGAATTTCCGCTCTGCGAAAAAGGAGGAATTCCTATGAAACCCATGTTTCGCATCTGCCGTCACTGTGGCAATCTGGTGGGAGTGATCCACGACTCCGGCGTCCCCATGATCTGCTGCGGCCAGCCCATGGACCTGCTGGAGGCCAACACCACCGATGCCAGCACAGAAAAACATGTGCCCCAGGTTCAGCTGGACGGCGATACCCTCACCGTCACAGTGGGCTCTGTTGCCCATCCCATGGAGCCGGAACACCTGATCCAGTGGATCTATGTGAAAACCCAGAAGGGCGGTATGCGCAAAGCCCTTCAGCCCGGCGAGGAACCCAAAGCTGTCTTTTGCGTGAAAGACGACAAGGCCCTGGAAGTCTATGCCTATTGCAACCTTCATGGCCTGTGGATGGCTCAGGTCTGATCCCTCCTGACACACAAAAACCGCCCTCTTTTCGGAGGGCGGTTTTTTCTGTTCTTATTCGATATGTACTTTTTAGGCTTCCACTTTCTTCTGGATGGTGGTGGGCTCAAAAGAGCCAATGGCCTGGCACACCGGGCACACATCGGGAGCCTTTTCATAAGTGGCGCCGCAGAACTGGCAGCGATAGCCGTTCACCGTGATCGTCTTACTCTCCACGGGCTTCACCGGCGCAGGAGCAGCCGCCTTATTCTTGCTTTTCAGCTTGGTCAGCGCCGCCAGGAAACGGAACTCATGGTCCTTTTCGATTTTGGCGATCTCATCAAACAGGGTGCCGATGTGGGCAAAGCCCTCCTCCCGGGCCACCTGGGCGAAAGCGGGATACATGCTGCTCCACTCGCCATATTCCCCTTCCACGGCCTCCTGCAGGTTCTCGCTGCTGCTGCCAACCTGCTTCATGCTCTGATACAGCAGTTTGCCGTGAACGCCCTCGTTGCGGGCCATCATCTCAAACAGCTGGGCCACTTCCTCTTCCCCTTCCTGCTTGGCCTTGTCGGCAAAAAACAGGTATTTGTTCCGGGCCATGGACTCCCCAGAAAAAGCAGCCAGCAAATTCTTCTCTGTGCGTGTTCCCTTCAGATCCATTGTATCTTCCTCCTATCTACTGAAAAGCCTTTCTTTCTCTTGATGAAAGATACTATACTCTTTTAGTCCACATTTGTCAACCCCGGAAAATATTTCCCATCCTCTTGACAAAGGACCGGGGCAATGGTATAGTAATCCCAGTTAGTGCAAGCTAACCAATCCCGAAGGAGGAATCCCTATGAATCTCACCCATGCGCAGGAAGGCGTGGAATACATCGTCAAAGAGATCCTCACCGACGATGAAGAGCTGGACAGTTTCCTGTTTTCCCTGGGCTGCTTCAGCGGCGAGCCCATCACTGTCGTCTCCCACCGGAAGGGCGGTTGTGTGGTCTCCATCAAGGACGGCCGGTACAACATGGACACCCAGTTGGCCGCAGCCATCCAGATCTGATTTTTTTTGAAAGGCGGTTAGCTTCCGCTAATTCCGCCTTTTCTTTTCCCGCATAGTTAGCATATGCTAATCACAATGTATATCACCCGACTCAAGGGCCGGGTATAGAGGAGGAATAAAGAATATGAGAATCGCGCTGACGGGCAATCCCAACAGCGGCAAGACCACCATGTACAACGCCCTCACCGGCCGCAACGAGCGGATCGGCAACTGGGCGGGGGTCACCGTGGAAAAGAAGGAAAGCCCCATCAAAAAGGCCTTTTATTCCGGCTCTCCGGAGCTGACGGCGGTGGATCTGCCGGGGGCCTATTCCATGTCCCCCTTCACCTCGGAGGAGAGCATCACCAGCTCCTATGTGAAGCATGAGCACCCCGATGCCATCATCAACATCGTGGACGCCACCAATCTCAGCCGCAGCCTGTTCTTTACCACCCAGCTGCTGGAACTGGGCATCCCTCTGGTGGTAGCGCTGAACAAAAGCGATCTGAACGAAAAGGCGGGCAACCGGATCGACGCCCAAAAGCTCAGTGAGCTTCTGGGCTGTCCGGTGGTGGAAACGGTGTCCACCTCCTCGGGGCACACCGGGCTGAGGGAAGCGGTTTCCCAGGCGGTCTCCCTGCTGGGGCAGGAGCAAAAGGCCCCTTATTCCCAGGGAAATGTGGACCTGACCAGCAAAAAGGCAGTGGAACAGGCCGACCGTGCCCGCTTCGCCTTTGTAAACACCATCGTCTCCCGAGTGGAAACACGCAAGACCCTCACCCGGGAGAAAAACAGCCAGGACCAGATCGACAATGTGCTCACCAACAAATGGGCGGGCATCCCCATTTTTGCTGCCGTGATGTTCCTGGTGTTCCAGATCTCCCAGGCCTGGGTGGGCCCCTTCCTGGGCGATACCCTGGCTGGCTGGATTGAGTCTTTCCAGGGCGTTGTGAGCGGCTGGATCGAAGGCAGCTCTCCCCTGCTCCAGGCTCTGCTGGTGGACGGCATCATCGGCGGCGTGGGCGCTGTGCTGGGCTTTTTGCCCCTGGTGATGGTGATGTACTTCCTCATCGCCCTGCTGGAGGACTGCGGCTATATGGCCCGGGTCAGCGTGGTGCTCGACCCCATCTTTAAAAAAGTGGGGCTTTCGGGCAAATCGGTGATCCCCTTCGTCATCGGCACCGGCTGCGCCATCCCCGGCGTCATGGCCTGCCGCACCATCCGCAATGAAAGAGAGCGGAAAGCCACCGCCATGCTCACCCCCTTCATGCCCTGCGGCGCCAAGCTGCCGGTGATTGCCCTGTTTGCCGGTGTCTTTTTCAGTGACGCCTCCTGGGTGGGCACGCTGATGTATTTTGCAGGCATTCTGCTGATCTTCCTGGGCGCTCTGCTCATCGGCAAGATCGCCGGTTACAAAAACCGGAAGTCCTTCTTCCTCATTGAGCTGCCCCAGTACAAAGTCCCCAGCCTGAAGCGGGCCGTGCTGGCCATGCTCTCCCGGGGCAAAGCCTACATCGTCAAAGCCGGTACCATCATCCTGCTGTGCAATACGCTGGTGCATCTGATGCAGAACTTCACCTGGCAGTTCAAGCTGGTGGAAGAGGGCATGGAGAACTCCTCCATCCTGGCTTCCATCGCCAGTCCCATTGCCCTTTTGCTCATTCCTCTGGGCTTTGGCGTGTGGCAGCTGGCCGCCGCCGCTGTCACCGGCTTTATCGCCAAGGAGAATGTGGTGGGCACGCTGGCCGTGGTTTATGGCATCACCAACTTCATCAATGTGGATGACCTGGTGCTCACCCACGGGGCTGATCAGGTGGCCGCCATCTTCGGCCTGAGCCAGGCCGCCGCTCTGGCCTATCTCATGTTCAACCTGTTCACTCCTCCCTGCTTTGCCGCCATCGGCGCCATGAACTCGGAGATCCGGGACAAAAAATGGCTGCTGGGAGGCATCGGCCTTCAGTTTGCCACAGGCTATGTGGTGGCCTTCCTGGTCTACCAGATCGGCACATTGGTGACCACCGGCACCTTTGGCCAGGGCTTTGTCCCCGGGCTTATCGCCGTGCTGGCCATCATAGCGGTGTTTGTCATCCTCATCCGCCGCACTGACCGGCAGCTGGCCCGGTCTTACGCTCTGAACGCCGGAGACTGATAAAATTATCATGCAAGCCCTTTCTCAAAAAGGAGGTTTTCCGAAAAATGTCCCCTATGGATCTTGTTTTGCTGGGAGTGATCTTCGCCCTGGTGGCCCTGGCCGCCCGCTATGTGCACAAAGCCAAAAAAAGCGGCTCCCCCTGCATCGGCTGTGACGCCGGAAAGGGCTGCTGCCACTGCTGCTCCTCAGCACAAAAGAAAAAATAGATTCCAGACTGGTTTCCCCGGAGGCAAAAACTCCGGGGAAAATTTTCTTCTGGATGCTTATCTCTTGGAAAAATGGGACGATATGAAAAGCAGAACTATTTTTGTGACAGAATTGTTGCTTTTTTTGCCTTTTCTTCTGTGTCACAGCCCGGTTGATCCCGGCGCAAAAGGAAGTGAAAACCAATGGAACACTGGCATCCTCAGTACTTCCGTCTGGAAGCAGAGGACACGCCCCAAGAAACCATGCGGCTTCTGGCCTTTTCCATGGGCTTTGCCGCCCACAGTCCCTTGTGTGCCCTGCGGGGCATGTGGCAGGGCCAGCAGCCGGAATCTTTGGAAATCACCTTGCCCTCCGGCCCCTGGCAGGCGCTGGAGGCCAAAAGCAATGTGCCCCTGGAAGGCGGCCGGTTCCAGGCCGCCCTCACCCGGGCCGCCTTCGCCCGGCTCAGCCGTCTGTCGGAGCGTTCCCCCCTCTATGCCGGGGAAAACCTGGACGGGCAGGCGGTGGTCCACCTGTCCCACGAGGATATGGTGGCCTGGATTTTTCTCCTGCCCCCGGTGGGACAGGGCCGCGAGCTTTCTTCTGATGATCTTCTCCAGGCCCTCATCGAAAAAGGAGTCACCCAGGGGATCGACCTGGAGTTTCTCTGCCGTCTGCCTCGCATGGAAAACCGGTATTTCACCCCGTTTCCCGTGGCCATGGGCCGCGTGCCTAGTCAGGGGAAAGATGGCTGGATCGAAGAACTGTTCCCCCGCACCCTCGTCCCTTCTCTGTCGGGAAACCTGGAGGACGCCAACTATGTAACGCTCAACTTGGTGCGGAAGGTGAGGGAGGGCGAGACCCTGTGCATCCTTCATCCTGCTGTGGTGGGTTTGCCCGGTCACACCGTGCGGGGCCGCCCTCTGCCTCCGGCTCCCACCAGCTCCCCTACTTTGGAAGGCGGCCGGGGCACCCGGCTTTCCCCCGACGGCCTGTCCCTTCTGGCCTCCCGGGACGGCCATGTGCAGTTTTCCGGCAAAAGCTTTCTGGTGCAGCCGGTGCTGGAGATCCCAGGGGATGTGACCGCCGAAGACGGATCGGTGAGCTTTTTGGGCGATGTGTATATCCATGGTGATATGTGTGCAGGCTCCATTCTCCGGGCCACCGGCAATGTGCAGATCGACGGCGTGGTGGAGGGCTGCCACCTGGAAGCCGGGGAAAACCTGGTAATCTCCCGGGGCGTCCAGGGCCAGGGAGAAGCGGATATCCGGGCCCACAAAAGCATTTTCACCAAATATATGGAGCATTGCAACGCCTATGCCAAAGAGAGCATCTACGCCGACTGCATCGTGGATTCCAATGTGTACAGCGATGAATCCATTTATGCCTGTACCGGCCGGGGCGTCATTGTGGGCGGCAGCGTCCATGCTGCCCAGACGGTGTCCGCCCAGACGGTAGGCTCCAAAAATGAGCGCCCCACCTCCATTTTCCTGGGCGGCTGCCCCAACGAGGAATTTGAGCGGGCACAGCTCCAGGCCGAAGAAAACAAGGCCCTCACCCTGTTGGAAGCGCTGAAAGAAAAACCCCAAACACCCGAGGTCAAAAAGCAGATTTACACCCAGCGTCTGGCGTTGAAGGTGGTTCACATGAAGCTAAACCGCCAGGCGAGCACCGAGCGCACCTCTCCGGAAAAAGAGGCCGCTGCTGCTCCCCGTCAGTTGTTGTGCGATGCCTGCTATCCGGTGACAACTGTTACCATCAACCGAAAAATGTTCCAGGTGACAAAATACACCGCCCCCTGTGTCATCGGTCTTGACGATTGACCCCCTGTTCGTGTATGATAGTAATATAAAAAAATGTTGGTCCCCTTGCTCCGCCCCATGATATGCGTTCTCCTTTCTGCCGTTTTCTTTTGCTCTTTCTTCTTCTCGGAGCCAGACCCAATATTTTTATTATGAAAGGAGATTACCACTTGGCAAACACTCTCACGGAACAGGAATTTCTGTCCATCTCAGATCAGGCGTTGCGAAGGATCACCCATCACATGGGGCGGGTGCATCTTCTCTCCCAGCAGCCCGAACCATCTGAGGATATGTGCACTGTCTATACCACCTTTGAAGGCGATTACCAAGGCAGCCTGATTTTGTGTATGGACACGGATTTTCTGCTTCATTTGACCCAGCAGGTGCTGGATGCCATCGAAGTAACCCCCCAGGACATGGAAGATACCGCCAAAGAGTTTTTCAATGTTCTCTGCGGCAATGTGTCTGCCGGGCTACACCAAAATGCCGGTCTTTCCACTCGATTCCGCATCCCCCAGTTCCGTTGCGGGCCTGTTTCCCCTGTGCCGGAACCGTGCCGTATGCTTTTCTATACCAGCTGCCGCCAGGAGGGGCTTCAGCTGATTCATTACCCTCTTCCCCTCCTCAAAGCGTTGTAACGCAACTATCTTTCAGATAAAGGAGCGTGATCCACCCATGCCCAAAAAAATTTTGGTTGTGGACGATTCCCGCATTGCTCAGCTGCAGCTGCAAAAGATTTTGGCCGGTTCCGAATATGAAGTAGTGGGATGCTGTCAGTCCGGCGAAGAAGCTTTGGAAATGTATGACAAACTCTCCCCTGACCTTGTGACCATGGACATTTTGATGCCCGGCATGGATGGGCTGGAAGCCGCCAGCCTGCTTCTGCAAAAAGATCCTCAGGCTCATGTGCTCATGGTCTCCTCTCTGGCTTATGATGACACCATCGATGAGGCCACCCGCATCGGCGCCGCTGGCTTTGTCTATAAGCCCTTTGACGGCGAACAGCTCTTCGCCGCTTTGAGCAAGATTTTCCCCGCGGTATCTGCCTGATGCCATTTAAAAACGGTCTGTGCTTCTTCTTTTCACAGGCTTCTTCCCCCGGTCAAAAGGCCGGGGATTTTTTATGCCGCACCCTTTCCTGCCTTGGTGTATACCATGGGCGTGGGACGATGGAAAACCATCTCCCCACGCCCATTTTCCATTCAGGAGGTTTTTCCCATGGCGGATATCAAACAGGATCTGCTCTCTTTGCAGTACAGCACCAGCTTCTCCCTCAGCGGCATGGAGGAAGCCAACATTGATTTGCAGCTTTCCATGGCTCCCCCTCCCCCATGCACCCTGACAGGTGTTGTCACCGACGGCGAAAGCCCGGTAGCCGATGCCACCGTCAAGGTCTTTGACAGCGCCGGGATGCCCTACCAGCACACCCTCACCGACGCTTCCGGCCTGTATTCCATCACCGATCTGCCTGCGGGAAGTTATACCGTGGCTGCTGCCAAAGATGGCTATCTCCTCTCCCCTGCCGCCGGATTTACCCTCTCCGCCGGTTCCACCCAGCAGATCCCTCTGCTGCTCACCCCGGAACCCACCTTGTCCCTGGGCGCCATTGTCGGTATGCTGTCGGTGCTCCAACCGGAAGGGGCTCCTCTGCCCCTGGGCGGTGCCAAGATCACCCTGCTCTCCTCTACGGGGGAGACAGTGGCCGTCACCACTTCCGCCCCTGACGGAGAATTCGCTTTCTATGACCTGGCCGATGGGGTCTATACTCTGACCGCTTCGGCCCAGGGCTATCTCTCCACCGGAAATATGCTGGCCACTGTCACCAAAGGCGGCATGGTGAATGTGACCATGGCCATGCAGGTGGACAGCCGCACCTATAACGGCACGGTGTCCGGCATCATCCGCAACAGTTCCGGCCAAGCGGTGGCCGGGTGCTTTGTGGGCCTGTATCGGGTGACCACCGTTCAGGGCGTGACCACCGAAACCCTGGTGGCCACCACCAAAACCAACAGCGAGGGCAAATATCTTTTCGGCGGCGTGCTGGCCGGCGATTACCTGGTGAAAGCCAAGCTGGAACAGTAAAAAAACTCTGTCAAAGCCCACCCTGCCCCTTCTCCTTGAGGGAAGGGGCAGAGCACCGGGCCGACCTGACCCTCTTTCCTCCTGCTCCCGCCGGAGTTATGGTGGATCTGCTCTGCCCCTGTCCTCTGGACTGGGCCTGTCTGGATCTTCCGGGAGGAAACCGGCGTTTTCACTCCTTTTTCCATGCCGGACGGGTCTTTTTCCCCGCCCTTCCCCCCGGCCCAAGGTGAGAAAGGCAGGGCCGGGGGAACAAGCGGGCCTACATTGGTCTTTTTCTGCCCCCTGGGGAGCACATCGCCCTTTCTTTTTCCTGGGAAAATTTTCATCTTTCGTTCACCCGAGAGCCTTTTTTGCCCCCGGATTTTTTTGATTGTTCTTTTCTTTGACAAAACTTGCGGAAGAACAATTTGTTCTGAGAAGTTTTTTTCTATCATTGGGGCTCATACTGACATTGGTGATTCTTATGTGGCAATATCGAAGAATCCGGGATCTGCGGGAAGACCGTGATATGACCCAGCAAGAAATCGGCAATGCTCTTGGGTATTCTCAGCGCACCTATGCCTATTATGAAAGCGGCCAGCGGATGATTCCACCCCAGGTGCTCTGTGCTTTGGCGGATTTTCACCAAGTAAGCGTGGATTATATCCTGGAACGCACCGATCAAAAAAAGCTCAACCAATGAGGCAATTTTCCCTGAAAAAATCCCCTGTGCGCCGATGGCACACAGGGGATTTTTTCATATTCATTCCATTTTTCCATGAGAATCAAGACTTTGAGTCCATCCCAATATAATCCAGAATAGTTTCCATTGTTTCTGTGGACAGATATCCTCCATACAGGACAAATGTGCTGTGAGCTGTTATGCATTCGGCCCAGCTGCAATCCCCGTATGTGGTGATGACAAACTCCAACCCCTGGGCATTGGTGTAGGAATAGGCCTGATCGTAATCGCTTTCCTTGATATAAGTGTCGCTGCTCGACTGGTTGTCCTCATCCAGATCGTATGTGTACTCCAGTGTGAAGTAGGAGCCCTCCGTAGGCCCGGCATAAAGCGCATCACAAAACATTCCCCCGTAGCTGCCGTCCTGATCTGTAATGGTATAGAGCAAATTGGCATCCGGCACATAGGGAAAAACCTTGTTCAGACCGGAAAAATCGATGGAAAATTCGCTTTTCATCTTCTCTTGCAGCAAAGCCGGGTTCTCTGCCGTAAATTCCTCCTTTACCGCTCCATCGTTGGAGGAAATGCTGCGGGACCGAAGAGGCCCTTCCCCTTCTGTCACCTCCATGGCACTCCAGGTGTCATGGAATCGGAAGGAGCCGTGAATGGTGTCCATGGATGTCCACCCTTTGGATTTGAATGTATAATCGGCAATCATCCGCTCCAGGGAAAATGTGGTACGGGAATTGGGCTTTGCATATGCTGTGATCTTTCCCTGGCCTTTTTCCGCAGTCTCGTTTTCTCCCAAAATGGTGGGATTGCGGAACAGGTAGGTATAGGCCGCTGCGGCGCTGACCGTCACCACACAAAGGGCCAATACTGCCGCCACAGCCGGTGTAAAGCGGCGCCGTTTTGGTGCTGGGCCGTTGTTTTTTTCAGCCGCCAGGCGAAGATTGCCGCGGATACGCCATTCCATGTGCTCCGGCATGGAAATATGAGAAAGAGCCTGCTTCAGATCTTTTTTGTCCATATCAAAGATACTCCTTTCTGTATGTTTCCTCCAACAGTCTGCGTCCTTTTTGCAAGCGCATTTTCACCGCCGAAGTGGTCCTGCCAATCATACCGGCAATGGCCTTTATGGAATATTCCTCCACATAATACAGGATCATCACAATGCGGAATCGCTCTGGCAGCTGCATCAGCGCCTCCAATATGCCGCAGCTTTCCTGATCGGGCAAATGGCACTGGATATCTGCCAATTCCACCTGCGGATGGGCTTTCCAAAAGCGCCGCATATTCCGGCATTGATTGGTGGCCACCTTGATCAGCCATGCCTTTTCGTGCTCCCCATCGGCAAAAGCAGGTGCCTTTTGCAAATAGGCCAAAAAAGTGTTCTGTACCGCATCTTCCGCATCGCTGTGATTGCCCAGCATCACCAGGCAGATCCGGTACAGCATGGTGCCGTAGCAGAGCACTAGCCTGTCTGTATCCCTGGCCGGCTCCACGACTGTTTCCTGCATCTTCTCACCTCCGTTCACCATAAACACACAGAAAAGGGACATTTGGTCAATTTTGATCCAATTTTCCGCAAATAAAAATGGCTACATAGAGTTCCCACTCATTTCCGGGCAAAAAGAGAGGCGCTGCCAATGCAGCGCCTCTGAGCGTATCGAAAAAGTGACCAAAACCACTTTTCGAGTTTTTGCAAGGGGCTGGCGGCAAACCGCCACTCCCATTTTTTCTTTGCTCCGGTAGGTTGTGTACGCCTGGGCAAAGGATGTTTGCCTACGGGGTCACCCCGCCCCCATCAATTCAAAAAGTCTTTCAGCTTTTTGCTGCGGGAGGGATGACGCAGTTTCCGCAGGGCTTTGGCCTCGATCTGGCGGATGCGTTCTCTGGTCACATTGAACTCCTTGCCCACCTCTTCCAGAGTGCGAGTGCGGCCGTCCTCGATGCCGAAACGCAGGCGCAACACCTTTTCCTCCCGGGGTGTCAGGGTCTTGAGCACCTCCACCAGCTGCTCTTTCAGCAAAGTGAAGGAAGCCACTTCTGCCGGTTCGGGAGCATCGTCGTCGGGGATAAAGTCGCCCAGATGGCTGTCCTCTTCCTCGCCGATGGGGGTTTCCAGGCTCACCGGCTCCTGGGCGATCTTCATGATCTCCCGCACCTTGTCGGCGGGGATGCCCATCTCGTCGGCGATCTCCTCGGGGGAGGGATCGTGGCCCAGCTCCTGGAGCAGCTGGCGGGACACACGAATGACCTTGTTGATGGTCTCCACCATATGCACCGGGATGCGGATGGTGCGGGCCTGGTCGGCGATGGCCCGGGTGATGGCCTGGCGGATCCACCAGGTGGCGTAGGTGGAGAACTTATAGCCCTTGGTGTAATCGAATTTCTCTACTGCTTTGATCAGGCCCAGGTTGCCCTCCTGGATCAGGTCCAGAAACAGCATTCCACGGCCCACATACCGCTTGGCAATGGAGACCACCAGACGCAGGTTGGCTTCGGCCAGCCGCTTTTTGGCCTTTTCGTCCCCTTCCAGCATCCGCTTGGCCAGCTCGATCTCCTCATCGGGGGACAGCAGGTCCACCTTGCCGATCTCCTTCAGATACATCCGCACCGGGTCGTCGATGGCCAGACCTTCCGCCAAAACGGCATCGTCGGGCACTTCTTCCTCATGGATGTCCTGGATCTCCTGCAGGTCCGGATCGTCCAGATCCATCAGGGGCACTTCCGGCAGGCCGTCTTCCTCTTCCACGGCGATGCCGATACCCATCTGCTCCAGCATCTCCATCATTTTGTCCTGCTGCTTGCTGTCCAGTTCCAGCTCGTCAATGGCCAGATTCAGCTCTTTCATGGTGATCTTGCCATTTTTCTTGGCATTGTCCAGCAGGTTCTTGATGATCTGCTGTTTGCTCTGGGTGCCCTCCTGGTTTTTGTCGTTCTTCTTGTTCTTGTCTTCCGCCATTCTTACATTCCTCCACGCTCTTGCTGCCGCCGGAGCCGGCGCTGGGCCAGCTCCAGAAGGGCCGCATCGTCTTGTTCTTCCGTCTGATTTTTCTTTTTGATATATTCCATCTCGATCACCGAGAGATAATCTTCCAATGCCCGCTGGGGGTCCTGCACCGGCGGCTCCTTGGCCACCAGCTTGGCCAGCGTCTCCCCTTCTTCCGGGGAAAGCAGGCTCATGCACAGCCCCAGGCTGGTTTCTTCCCCCTGCTGCCGCCGCTTTAAAAGCAGCTCATAGATCTTTCCCAAAAAGGGAGAGGAAAACTGTTCCGGCCGCAGCCGGGAGGACACCCTGTCCAAAAGTTCCCCGTGGGAAAACAGCAGGGCCACAAGCCCTTCCTCCCGCCGGGCGGAACGCACATTTTCATAGTGCAACTCCCGGGCGGCGGGCTGGGCGGCCCGAGCGGGCTGCATAGCCTGCCGTTCTTGCTGGGCCTTCTGCTGCCAGGCCCGGCGCTTCCGCTGCCGCTCCACCTCTTCCAGCATGGATTCCGGGCTGACTCCCGCCTTCTCCGCCGCCTGCCGGGAGAAGATCTCCCGCTCCACGGCGCTGGGGATGGCGCAAAGCAGCAAGGCCGCCTGCTGGAGAAACTCCACCCGGTCTTCGGTCTCTTCCAGATCGAACCGGGCGGCGATTTCGCTGAGCCGGTACTGGATGTCGCTGTCCGATTTTTCCAGCAGATCCCGGAAAGCTCCCGGGCCGTTTTTCCGGATGTATTCGTCCGGGTCCTTGGCACCGCTCATGCGCAGCACCCGCACCTTGAGGCCGGTGGGGGTCAGCAGGTCGATGGCCCGCTGGGCGGCTTTTTTCCCCGCTTCGTCGCTGTCATAGCAAATGATCACCTGCTCCTTGTCCCGGGAGGCCATCAACCGGGCCTGCTCCTTTGTGAGGGAGGTACCCAGGCTGGCTACGGCGCTTTGGAACCCGGCCTGATGGAGGGCGATCACATCCATATACCCTTCGGCCAGAAGAAAAAAATCCC
>OGGQ01001590.1_pt1 | contig 28721 bp, 27 predicted proteins | sample 1571191 | NCBI WGS metagenome assembly OGGQ01 (sample SAMEA2582061, study PRJEB24529) | metagenome | biome: Human gut stool | place: China | collected 2011
CAGACCAATGAAATCAGCCTGTTTGCCGGACTGTTAAAATGCGGCGAGTGTGGGCAACGGTGGGCAGCTTGACGGCTTCCTTCACCGCCTTGACCAGGTCATAGGCCTCCTTGGGAGACATGATGCCGGCCATATCCTTGATGCAGATGCTGTGGCAGCCCATCTTCTCCAGCTGACGGGCCAGGTTCACGAAGTTTTCCGGGGTGTGGATGGGGCTGGTGGTGTAGCACAGGGTGCCCTGAACATGGGCGCCAGCCTTGATGGCCTCGTCCACCGCCACTTCGATGTTCCGCAGGTCGTTGAGGGCGTCGAAGATACGGATGATGTCAATGCCGTTTTCTACGCTCTTGCGCACGAAAGCCCGGACGATGTCATCGGGATAGTGCTTGTAGCCCAGCAGGTTCTGGCCGCGCAGCAACATCTGCAACTTGGTGTTCTTTACCACTTTGCGGATTTTGCGCAGGCGCTCCCAGGGATCTTCATGCAGGTAGCGCAGGCAGGAATCGAAGGTGGCGCCGCCCCAGCACTCCAGGGCGTAGTAGCCGGCCTTGTCCATGGTCTCCAGGATGGGCTCAAAGTCGCTCATGGGCATGCGGGTGGCGATCAGCGACTGGTTGGCGTCCCGAAGTACCGTTTCGGTGATGTTGATTTTCATCTGCTTTTCCTCCATCTGATTAAAAGTGACAGATCAAAATTTCCGTTATTTTCATAGTACCATAAAATTGCTTAAAATCAAAGAACATTGTTATTTTCTAAACGGATTCTAAAGAAAATGTAAAAAGGGGCCAAAGGGACTTTTTTTTCTTTTTTCTTTTTCCCCATGCTTTTCTTTTAAAAGAAAAATATGTTATAATAAAAAATTATGAATATGTATGACAGAAAATGGATTCCCAGACAACTTATTCCTGTTTGCCGGCCCAGAGCCACAGGACGAAATGGACAAAAACAATAGATAAAAATCCAATGGATTTGCGCAATACAACCATATTGGTTTAAAGCAAACTGTGCAGGCCGTCAATAGAATCCATGGGAATTTATGTTATAATAAAAGATAAGAAAGTGATGTGATCTGTCAGTTTGTATGGTAAAACCTCAAATATTTCCTTTTCATGGAATGTTTGAGAGATGAAAGGAGGCTTTGTGATGAAAAGGCAAGTGAAACGATGGCTCAGTGTGATGATGGTGGCCTTGCTGGCCTTTGTCAATATGGGAGCGGTGATGGTAGAGCCGGTTCCCATGGAAGAGCCTGAAAAAGAGGGCCTGATGGAATTTCGGAACAACAGCCTTTTGTGCGACACCGGCTGCGGCGGCTATTATATGCAGCAGGGCGAGGCGGTGTTGGCCCGGGGGCTTGACCGGACAGAGGGAAATGTTCCTGCCATCATTTGCTCCTATCCCCTGGTGTGCACAACCTGCCAGAAGCATATTTGGCACCACGAGCAGATCAAGTTGTATCCCACAGAAATGCGGGACGGCAGCATGATGTGTGATACCGGCTGCGGCGGCCACTATGCCCAGTACGGACAAGCGGTGCTGGCCCAGGGCTTTGACCGGACGCAAAACAACGCCCCTGTGGTGTTCTGCTCCTATCCCCTGGCTTGCGAAACCTGCGGTAAGCACATATGGAGCCATACCCAGGTGGACCTGCCTGAAGAGCTGGTGGAAGAGGCCGCAGAGCTGATCTGGTGAGCAAAAACAAACAGTGAAAAAATGCATCGTTCAGGGCCCTGAATTTTTCGGGGCCCTGACTGTCAAAAAACCGATATAACGCAAAGAAACCGTTTGCCCTGCCCCTCATCAATTCGCAAAAACCGGCGACCGGTGCGTCGGTTTTTGCACTTCTCAAGGGGCCAGTGTGGCCGAACGGCTGCACGCAGACCCTTGCAAAACTCGAAAAAGTGGCCTGAGCCACTTTTTCGACACGGACAGCCCCGAATTTTTCGGGGCTCTTTTTTTCCTTTGGCCTTTGCCGTAGTTGACAGGATATGATACAATAACATATTGTCAGTATCTATAAAAAGCCGCCTTTGGCGGGAGAGGAGGAGCGGGATGAGTCGGGATGTGACGATTTTCCTCCGCAGCAGTCAGCGCTATCCCCAGCAGGAGCCGGAAGAGATGGAGCTGACAGCAGAGGGCAAGCTCTATTTCCGGGGCGGCTCTTTCTTTGTTTCCTATGAAGAAAGCGCCATGACTGGCATGGAAGGCACCCGAACCACTTTGAAAGTGGAACCAGGGCGGGTGGAGATCATCCGCACGGGAAAAAACCACAGCCGTCTGTGCTTTCAGGAAGGGCTGCGGCACGAAAGCCCCTACCGCACCCCCTACGGTCTTTTGCAGCTGGCCACTGTCACCCACAGCCTGACATCTCAGACGGGACAGGAGGGCGGCGCTTTAGAGATCCGCTATCAGGTGGAGCTGGACGGGCAGCTTGCCTCGGAAAATCATTTGCAGATCGAAGTGCGCCCCTAGACACAGGGGAAGAATAAATTTGGAGGTTTGACCTTATGAATCATGTGCTCAACGCAAAGGAGCAGGCCCAGAGCCTGATCCTCAAAGCCTATCGGCAGGCGGCGGAAGAAGGACTGCTGCCCTCCCATCCTTTTGAGACCGCTCCGGTGGAGATCCCCAAGGATGTGAAGAACGGCGATTTCGCATCCACCTTTGCCATGCAGGCGGCAAAGCCTCTGGGCATGAATCCCCGGAAGATCGCCGAGGCCATCTGTGAGAAAGCCCAGCTGGAGGGAACCATCTTCTCCGGTCTGGAGATCGCCGGCCCTGGCTTCCTCAATCTGCGCCTGGGCCACGGTTATTTTGAAAATGTGCTGCGGGATATCCAGGAGGAAGGGAAAAACTACGGCCGCAGCCAAAGCGGGAAAAAGGAAAAGATCATGGTGGAATTTGTTTCCGCCAACCCCACCGGCCCCATGCACATGGGCAACGCCCGGGGCGGCGTTCTGGGCGACAGCCTGGCGGAGGTTCTGTCCCGGGCGGGCAACGATGTGTCCCGGGAATTCTATGTGAACGACGCCGGCAACCAGATCGAAAAGTTCGCTCAGTCTCTGGAGGCCCGGTATTTTCAAATCCTGGACGGGGAAGAGAATGTCCCCTTCCCTGAGGACGGCTATCATGGCGATGATATCCGGGAGCTGGCCAAGATCTTCTATGAGCAGCATGGGGATTCCTACCGGAATGTATCCCAGAAGGAGCGTCATGACGCTCTGGTGCAGTTCGGCCTGGAAAAGAACCTGGCCAAAATGCGCCGGGATCTGGAAAAGTACCGGATCACCTATGACACCTGGTTCTTTGAATCCACCCTCCATGACTCCGGTTATGTAAAGGAGACGGTGGATCTGCTCACCCAAAAGGGTGCCACCTATGAAAACGAAGGGGCTCTTTGGCTGCGCACCAGCGACTACGGCTGCGAAAAGGACGATGTGCTCCGCCGGGCCAACGGCTTCTACACCTATTTTGCCGCTGACATCGCCTATCATCGGAACAAGTTTGAACAGCGGGGCTTTGACCGGGTCATCAACATCTGGGGCGCCGATCACCACGGCCATGTGGCCCGTTTGAAAGCTGCTCTGGACATCCTGGGCCTGGACGGCTCTAACCGGCTGGAGATCGTGCTGATGCAGCTGGTGCGGCTGATGCGGGACGGCGAAGTGGTGCGTATGAGCAAGCGTACCGGCAAGGCCATCACCCTGTCCGACCTGTTGGATGAAATCTCCTGCGATGCTGCCCGCTACTTCTTCAACTCCCGGGCCGCCGACACCCACCTGGAGTTTGACCTGGGCCTGGCTGTGCGGGAGGACAACGAAAACCCGGTGTATTATGTCCAGTATGCCCACGCCCGGGTCAAGAGCATCCTGCGGAACCTGGAGCAGGAAGGGGTACAGTGCAGTGAGAATCCCGACCTGTCCCTGCTGAAAAGCGAAGAGGAGCTGGAACTCATCCGGGAACTGGCCCGTCTGCCCGAAGAGATCCGCCTGGCCGCCCGGGATCGGGAGCCTTCCCGCATCAACCGGTATGTGAACAATGTGGCCGCTGCCTTCCACCGGTTCTACACCGTCAGCCGCATCCGGGATGCGGAGACAGAGGCCCTGCGGGATGCCCGGGTCTATCTGATCCGCCAGGTGGCCACCGTCATCGAAAATGGTCTGTCGGTCTTTGGCGTCACCGCTCCCGACAAGATGTAATGTAAACTGTTGTTTGCCCTCTTTTGGCTTCGCCCCAGGAAAGGAAAGAAAGATGAAAACCGCGAGAAAACTCAAAGCGCTTTTGTGCGCTTTGGTCCTTTGTGTTTCCCTGAGCGTGCCGGCGTCGGCCTTCACGGCGGAGGAACAGTATGATAACCTGATGTCCATTGTGGATCTGATCCGCCAGGTGGCGGTGGACTCCTCCATGAGCGACGATCCGCTGGCCCGGGGCCTCAAGACCCTCTTTGAGGAAGACCCTGAGGCTTACGAAAAGCTGATGAGCAGCATGCTCAGCAGCTATGACCGGTATTCCAACTATGTGCCTGCCGGTCAGTATGATGTGAGCTACCCCTCAAACTCCAGCTATGTGGGCGTGGGTGTCACTTTGGAGCAGTACGGAGAAGATGTGCGCATCGCCGCCGTCACCCAAGGGAGCAGCGCCCAGAAGGCCGGCATCCAGCCGGGGGATATTCTGGTGTCGGTGAATGGCACCTATACTCACGGCATGACGCTGGATCAGGTCTCTCCCCTGCTGCGGGGCGCAGAAGGCACCAAGGTCACCGTCAGCGTCCGGCGGGCCACCGGCGGCTATACCTATGTGCTGGAGCGGAAATACATCAACATTTCCAACTTTTCCTCCCAGGTGCTGGAGGACGGCATCTATTATATGAAGTGGACCCGCTTTGCCGAGACCACCTCCTATCTCCAGTTTGTCTTTGCCATTAAGGATCTGGTGGAAAACCAGTGCGGCGTGCTCATTCTGGATCTGCGGGGCAATCCTGGCGGTGAAGTGAACATGGCCCTCAACGCCCTCAACCGGCTGATTCCCGATGAGGGAAAGAACTTCTTCGCCATCTCCAGCCGTCAGGGCGAGGACAAGAACATCGAGGTCTATAAATCCGAGGGCATGGGCCCCCGGCTCAACAAGATCCTCATTCTGCAGGACGAAGGCAGCGCCAGCGCTTCGGAGATCGTCATCAGTTCTCTGTGCGATCTGGGTTATGCCGAAAGCGTGGGCACCACCACCTATGGCAAGGCCCGTGGCCAGTATCATCTGGTGTTTGACGACGGTTCTGCCGTGGTCATCACCGGCCTGGAGCTGATCGCCCCTTCTACCCCGGACTATGACGGCGTGGGCCTAGTTCCCGATCATGAGGTGGAAAACACGGCAGAGCCCCACCCTGCCGCCCAGTGCGACAAGGTGCCCGAGCGGTTCCTCAACATCACCAACTGGTCGGAGGATACCTATAAGCTCAACTGCGCTCTGGTGGCGCTGGGCCTTCTGGACGAGAGCCAGAAAGCCGATATGTATGAGTTCGATCAGCTCACCGCCGATGCCCTCAACGCCTTCCGCGGCTATCGGGGCATTGCACCTCAGAATTATCTGGATGCCCAGACAGCGGCCCTCATCAACCAGCAGCTCACCGACATGGCCTCTCAGCAGGTGGTGGCGGACAAGCAGCTTCAGTATGCTTTGGAGCTGGCCCGGGAATATGCCAAGCAGCCGCTGCAATACACCGTGGATGAATACGGCAACTTTACCAATCTGACACAGACAGAGGAGACCCCTGCGCCAGAGGAAAACCAGGGCCAGGAGACTCCTGCTGCTTAAAAAGGAGAGCGAATGATGAAACCACTTCCCTTTTTCCTCCCTGCCCTGCTGTGCCCTCAGTCTTCCGCTGAGGGCGAAGGCGAGGACCTGCCCTGGCCGTTGCAGCGGCCCGACCACCTGCTGTTTGCCCTGCCGGAGCAGGAGGAGGAAGGCACCCAGCAATGGGTGGAGCAGTTCAAAGCCATCATCGGGGATGCCCAGGGGTTTGTCATGGCCGATTGCGGCATGCCGGTGCCACAGCAGCGGGCCGCCTTGCTGGCCTGCCAGGAGAGCCCCGGAAAACCGGCCTTTGTGGCCTGCCTCACCCTGGATGAAGAAAGCCACACCCCCGATGGCTGGGACGGAGATGCCTCTCTGATCCTGCTGCAAAGCATGGGCTGTGCGGCGGTGCTCTTTACCGCCGGGGACAATGAGGCGATGGAAGAGCTGCCCCGCCTGTTCAGCACCTTGTGGGAGGATGCCCGAATCCCTGTGGGGGTCATTTTGCCCAAAGAAAGCGACCGGCAGTTGGTGGCCGCCTTCCCCCGGTCCTGCCTGATGATGGGTCTGGATGAAAGCGCCTGCATTCATCTGGGAGAGCTGGGAGAAGAAACAGGGTTTTGGAAGCGGGAGCTGGTCATAGCCGACCCGCCGGAGGAGGACTGGTTCATCGCCGTGTCCAATGGCCGAGATCATCTGCTGGACCCCACCTTTGACATCGACGGGGAACTGGAGTGCCAGGGGGATTTCACCCAGCAGCTGCTGGAGCTGGAAAGCGACGGCTGCACCGCTTTGCGCCTGCTGCTGCCCGATGAGGATGCAGTGGATCTCTTTACCGCCGAGCAGTATATGGTCAAGATGCCCATTAGTTTGTGCGCCCAGGACCCGGTACTGCTGGAGCGGGCGCTGCGGGCCTTCTGGGGCCGGGCGGTCTATGACGGCACCTGGCCTTTGGAAGAGGAGGATCTGCGGCCGTTGGTGAAAAAATACGGCCTGATCCTGCTGTAATGGAAAAAGTCCTTGCCATTTGCCAGGGATTGTGGTATTATATTGAATGCATCGAAATCAAAGTATTTACCATCCTATGATTGACCGGAGGTTTTTTTAGAATGAGTGAGACCGTTCGTCTTGTATTGACCATCATCCAGGTGATTGTCAGCCTGGTGCTTATTTTGACCGTTATTTTCCAGTCCGGCAAGCAGGCTGGCCTCTCCGGTTCTATCAACGGCGTGGCCGACACCTTCTTCGGGAAGAACAAAGCCCGTTCTCTGGACGCCAAGCTGGAGCGGCTGACCACCATCACCGCCATTTGCTTCATCGTCCTCACCTTTGTTCTCACCATCCTGTAAGAACAAGAAAAAAGCCAAGGCCCTGGGATTTCTCCCAGGGCTTTTTTGTTTTCCTCTTTCCGGCGAAGAGACTGTGTGCTATACTGAGGAAAATTTGATTTGCATTTATGGAATTTGGTATGGCAAGGAGGGTATTTTATGAAAAGCATCAAGCCCGGACGGGGCCCTTCCATGATGGGAGGCCTGGGCAGCATTTTCGCCGGGGTGTTTGGCGTCATCTGGACCATGGCGGCTGTGCAGATGGGAGCCGGGATTTTTGCCTTGTTCGGCGTGGTTTTCATTTTGTTTGCCGTTTTGCAGGCCGTCTATCAGTTTAAAAATGCCACGGGGGAAAACCGGTATTCGATGTTTGACATCACCGAGGACGGCGAGGAGCCCGATCCGTTGGAAAAGAGGATAGCCCCTCCCTCCTCCCCTGCGGAGGAAAACAAAAGGCCGCAAGGAGGCTTTTGTCCTTACTGCGGGGCCCCGGCGGAAAAGGACTATGATTTCTGCCGCCGCTGCGGCAAAAAGCTGCCTTAATATGCAAACAAAGAGCGCCCTTGCGATAAAAGGGCGCTCTTTGCTTTTGGGCAAAAATGGTGGGCGCTTGCGGAAACTGCGATTTTATGGTATTCTTTTCATTGCAGCAGTTTCGACTCTAAACTGTTTGCCGGCGAAAATCATGGAAGGAAGTGATCCCATGGCCAAAGGCCTTGCCCGATTTATGGGCGCCCAGGATATGACGGTGGGCAGCCCGGTGAAAAAACTCATCCAGTTTTCCATTCCTCTGCTCATTGGAAATCTGGCCCAGCAGCTTTATAATACGGTGGACTCCATTGTGGTAGGTCGTTATGTGGGCGACAATGCCCTGGCGGCCGTGGGAGCCAGCGGCCCCATGATCAATTTGCTTTTGGTGCTGTTTGTGGGTATCTCCACCGGCGCCAATGTGATGGTGGCCCAGTATTTTGGTGCCAAGCGCCGTTCGGAACTGTCCGATACGGTGGGAACGGTCATCACCCTTTCTCTGCTGGCCTCTATTATCATCATGATTGTCGGCCCGCTGTTGGTGCCGCCTTTTTTGCGCATGGTGGATACGCCGGTGGAGATCTTTGATATGACATCCTCCTATCTCACCATTTATTTCCTGGGTATTGCCGGCATGGCCTATTACAACATCATCGCCGGTGTGCTGCGAGGCATGGGAGATTCGGTGATGCCGCTGCTGTTTTTGATGGCGGCCTGTTTGACCAATATCGTTCTGGACCTTCTGTTTGTGGCCAAGTTTGGCTGGGGTGTGGCCGGTGTGGCCATCGCCACCATCATCGCCCAGTTCTTGTCGGCCTCCCTCTGTCTGTTCCGTCTGTTCCGGATGAAGGATACCCTGGACATCAACCTCCACACTTTGAAGCCTCACCTCCTTCTGGCCAAGGAGCTTTTGATTCTGGGCCTGCCCTCCGGTTTGTCCCAGGCCATCTTCTCCATGTCGGCCATTGTGGTGCAGTCGCTCACCAACAGCTTCGGCGCTTTGGTGGTGGCGGTGAATACCGTGGTCATGCGTGTGGACGGCTTTGCCATGATGCCCAACTTCACCTTTGGCAATGCCATGACCACCTACACCGGCCAGAATATGGGTGCCGGACGCACCGACCGGGTGGAAGAAGGCATCCGGGATGGTCTGCGCCTGGGACTGGTGGTCATCGCCGCACTGGTGGCGGCCATTGTGATCTTTGGCTCCTCTCTCATCCGGTTGTTCACCGATACGCCGGAAGTGGTGGAGATGGGCCGGAATATGCTGCGGGTGCTGGCTCTGGGTTATATTGCTATGGCCATTACCCAGACGCTGTCCGGCGTCATGCGGGGTGCGGGTGACACCATGAGCCCCATGTGGATCTCTCTCATCACCACAGTGGTCATCCGGGTGCCGCTGGCCTATGGCCTGGCTGCCGTGATGCACTCCCCCTATTGCCTGTTTATCAGTTTGCTGATTTCCTGGTGTATGGGCGCCATGCTGTCGGTAATCGCCTACCGTCGGGGCAAATGGCGGAAAAAAGCCATTGTGAAAAAAGAAGAAGCGTAAAAAAGCTGTCCGGAAATTTTTCCGGACAGCTTTTTTGTATGGGAGGAATCAGGATAATTCGAATTTGCCGGTATAGAGCTGATAGTATTGGCCTTTTTGCTCCATCAGCTCTTCGTGGGTGCCCCGCTCGATGATGTTGCCGTTTTCCAGCACCATGATGGCGTTGGAATTGTGGACGGTGGACAGACGGTGGGCAATGACAAACACCGTGCGGCCCGACATCAGATTGTCCATGCCTTCCTGCACGATCCGCTCGGTGCGGGTGTCGATGGAGGAAGTGGCTTCGTCCAGAATGAGCACCGGCGGGTCGGCCACCGCAACCCGGGCAATGGCCAGAAGCTGACGCTGGCCCTGGGACAGGCTGCCGCCGTCGGCGGTGAGCATGGTGGCATAGCCCTGAGGAAGCTGCTCGATGAAAGTGTCGGCATTGGCCAGGCGTGCGGCCCGGATCACATCCTCATCGGAGGCGTCCAGGCGTCCATAGCGGATGTTGTCCATAACGGTGCCGGTGAACAAGTGGGTATCCTGCAAAACGATGCCCAGAGACCGGCGAAGGGATTCTTTGTGGATGCGGCTGACCGGGATGCCGTCATAGAGGATCTCGCCCCGGTCGATGTCATAGAATCGGTTGATCAGGTTGGTGATGGTGGTTTTGCCTGCGCCGGTGGCACCCACAAAGGCGATTTTCTGGCCCGGCTTGGCATAGAGGCTGATGTTGTGAAGCACGGTTTTCTCCGGCACATAGCCGAAGGTTACATCTTTCATGCGCACATCGCCCCGCAGAGGTGTGAGGGTGCCGTCGGGGCTCTTCCAGGCCCACAGCTCGGTGCGGTCCTGAGTCTCCTGAAGCTTGCCGTTTTTGTCCAGAAGCACATTGACCAGGGTCACATCGCCCTCGTCCTCTTCGGGCTCTTCGTCCAGCAAGGTGAAGATCCGCTGGGCGCCGGCCAGGGCCATGATGATGGCATTGATCTGCTGGGAGATCTGGGAGATGGGCTGGTTGAAGCTGCGGTTGAACTGGAGGAAGGAGGCAAGGCCGCCCAGAGTGAAGCCGCCTACACCGCCGATGGCCAGAAGAGCACCCACAATGGAGGTGAGCACATAGCTCAGGTTGCCCATGTTGCCCATGATGGGCATGAGGATGTTGGCAAAGCCGTTGGCGTTGTCGGCGCTGTGGAACAGCTCATCGTTAAGCGCATTGAACCGGTCCACATTCTCTTTTTCATGGCAGAAAACCTTGATGACCTTCTGCCCTTCCATCATCTCTTCGATGTAGCCATTGACAGTGCCCAGGTTTTTTTGCTGGGCCACAAAATAACGGGACGAGCGGTTGGTGATCTGCCGGGTGACCAGCAGCATCAGCCCCACCATGAACAAAGACAGGCAGGTGAGGGGGATGTTCAGGGAGATCATGGAGAGCAGAACGCCCAGAATGGTCACCGCTGAGGACACCAGCTGAGGTATACTCTGGCTGATCATCTGACGGAGGGTGTCGATATCGTTGGTGTAGATGCTCATGATATCCCCGTGGGGGTGGGTGTCAAAATAGCGGATGGGCAGGGTCTCCATGTGGCGGAACAGGTCACAGCGCAGGCTGCGCAGGGTGCCTTGGGTCACATACACCATGATCTGGTTGTAGGCCAGGGTGGACAGAGCGCCCGCCAGGAAGATCAGACCCATGCGCACAAGCTGCCGGAGCAGCGGGGTGAAATCGGGAGAGCTTTGGGTGAGGAACGGAGCGATATAGTCGTCGATCAATGTCTTGATGAACAGGTTGCCTATGACCATGGCGGCAGTGCCGCACAAAATGAGCACAAACACCAGGAGACATTGGAATTTATAACGCTTGAGCAAATAGGCGAACAGGCGGCGCAGCACCTTCCAGGGATGGGCCACGGCCGGGCCTTTCTGCATCATGGGTCCTTTGGGCATGGGGCTCATTCTTCATCCCCTCCTTTCTGCTGGGAAAGATAGATCTCTTTATAGATGGGGCTGGTTTCCAGAAGTTGCTCATGGGTACCATAGGCACAGATGCTTCCGGCATCCAGCAGCAGGATGTGGTCGCAGTCTTGCACCGAGGAAATACGCTGGGCAATGATGATCTTGGTGGTGCCCGGCAGCTCCTGGGCCATGGCGTCCCGGATGAGCTTGTCGGTGCGGGTATCCACGGCGCTGGTGGAGTCATCCAGGATCATGATCTTGGGGTTTTTCAGAATGGCCCGGGCCAGGCATAGCCGCTGCTTCTGGCCGCCGGACACATTGGTGCCTCCCTGCTCAATGTAGGTGTCATAGCCCTGAGGCAGTGCCGTGACAAAGTCATGGGCCTGGGCCAGACGGCAGGCGTGCTCCAGCTCTTCCTGGGTGGCGTCTTTTTTGCCCCATTGCAGGTTTTCCCGGATGGTGCCGGAGAAGAGCACATTCTTTTGCAGCACCATGGCCACTTCGTTGCGCAGGGTCTGCAAGTCATAGCGGCGCACATCCACGCCGCCCACGGCCACCGAGCCTTCGCTCACATCGTAAAGCCGGGGGATCAGCTGCACCAGGCTGGATTTGGAAGAGCCGGTGCCGCCGATGATGCCCAGGGTCTCCCCCGGTTCCACCGTCAGATCGATGTCCCGCAGCACCGGCTTGCCGCCGGAAGAATACCGCAGGGTCACATGGGAAAACTGGATGGAGCCGTCTTTGACGGTGGTTACCGGGTGTTCCGGGTTTTCCAGGTCGGGCTCTTCGGTGAGCACCTGGGCAATACGGTCGGCGGAAGCCCGGGCCATGGTGATCATAACAAAGACCATGGAGATCATCATCAGACTCATGAGGATATTCATCACATAGGAAAACAGGCTCATCAGCTGACCGGTGGTCAGATCGTTCACCACGATCATTTTGGCGCCCAGCCAGCACAGAAGCAGGATGCAGCCATAGACGGTCAGCTGCATCACCGGGGCGTTGAGCACCAGCACCCGCTCGGCCCGGACAAAGAGCCGGTACACATTTTGGCAGGCCTGTTCAAATTTGCTGATCTCATGGTCTTCCCGCACATAGGACTTTACCACCCGAATGGCGCCCACATTTTCCTGGACGCTGGCATTGAGGGCGTCGTATTTGCGGAAGACCCGGAGAAAGACCGGATGGGAGTTTTTGGTGATGAGCACCAGGCAGAAGCCCAGGAAGATGATGGCTGCCACAAAGATGAGAGACAATCTGGCGTTGATGGAAAAGGCCATCACCAAGGCGCACAGAAGCATGGTGGGAGCTCTGGTGCACATACGCAGAATCATCTGAAAGGCATTTTGCACATTGGTCACATCGGTGGTCATACGGGTGACCAGACCGGCGGTGGAATATTTGTCCAGGTTGGAAAAGGCAAAGCGCTGGATATTTGCAAACATTCCCCGGCGCAGGTTGCGGGCAAAGCCGCTGCTGGCCTTGGCGGCCAGGCGTCCGGCGCAGGCGCCGAAAAACAGGGAGAGCATTGCCATGAGCACCATCAGCAGACCGGTGCGGTACACATAGGCCATGTTCCCCTTCTCCACCCCGTTGTCGATGATGGCGGCCATCATCAGAGGGATGAGCACCTCCATCACCACTTCCAACACCACAAAGATGGGCGTGAGGATGGAGACCCGTTTGAATTCCCGCAGATGGGAAAGCAGTGTTTTGAGCATAGGGACCTCCTTAAAATTGAAAAATATAGCAAATTGTTATGGAGCTGACTGTCAGCATCCTAACTATATAGGCGGGAGAAACGCCGCCCGCGGCGGCGTAGATTTACTGATTCCATTGATTTATTTCTTTTCCAGATGATGGCGAAGCTTGTCGGTGATGACGAAAAACTGCTCCAGTTCTTCCGGCGTAAGGCAGCTGTACAGATCGTTTTCGCTTTGGATGATCCGCTCTTCGATGCACTGGTGGATGGCCAGAGCCTTGGGAGTGAGCACCAGTTTTTTCAGTCTCCCATCCCGGGCCACCGGGCGGCGTTCCAAAAGCCCCTTTTTCTCCAGAAGCTGCAAAATGCCTGTGGCCGTGGAGCGGCGGATCTGAAACTCCTCTTCGATATCCCGCTGAAAAACATCCTGATCCTGGTGATGCCCCAAATAGCCCACAATGCGCCCCTGCATACCGGTGAGGGGCTCGATTCCAATTTCGGACATGGATTGATCCACCTGTCGTTTGAGCAAATTGGAAAGGGACTTGATCCGGGCGCCAATCATGCGTTCCAGCTTCAATCGTCATCCTTCTTTCTGAAACTAATTAGGACACTAACTAATAGTATAGCCAAAGCATCTTGTCTCGTCAAGGGGGGATGGAAAACTTTTGTTTGAAAAGGTGGCAAAGGCCTGGGGACAAAGGAAAAGCCAAGAGGGATTTCTTCCCGTCTTTGCCTGTATAACTGCCCATGGATTCCATACACTATTCCCAGTATCTGAAATAAAAGGAGAAATTGGCATATGAAAGCTACCGGTATCGTCCGGCGTATTGACGATCTGGGGCGGGTGGTGATTCCCAAGGAGATCCGGCGCACTTTGCGTATCCGGGAGGGAGACCCGCTGGAGATCTTTACCGAAAAGGACGGCAGCGTGATTTTTAAAAAATATTCCATGATGGATGACCAGGGAGAATTTGCCCAGCAGATGTGCGACGCCATTTTCCGTACCCTGGGGTGCAGCGCCGTGGTCACCGATCGGGATTCGGTGGTGGCCGCGGCGGGTCCTTGCCGCAAAGAGGTGCAGGAAGGCAGGCTTTCCCCGGAGCTGTGTCAGATGATGGAGGAGCGGCAGGTGTATCGGGCCGGTGCAGGAAAGCCCCTTCCCCTGTGTCAGGGAGAGGTGCCCTTGTTTGTCACTTCCGCCGCCCCCATTCTGTCGGGTGGGGATCTGCTGGGAGCTGTGGCCTGCCTGGGAGAGAGCAAGACCGCTTCCGACAGCGAAAGCAAGCTTTGTCAGGCAATGGCCGCCTTTTTGGGCCGGCATATGGAACACTGAAATAAATGAAGCCCCGGCGGGACATTCCGCCGGGGCTTTTGCTTTTAGGAAAGAGCCGGGGCAAAAGCAGGTTCCCGGTCCTCTGCTTTTTCCAACAGTACTTCACCGTCGCGCAGGGTAAAGAGCACATGCTCCCCTTTTTTCACATGGCCTTCCAGCAGCTCCATGGCGGCCAGATCCTCGATCTGGGACTGTATGGCCCGCCGCAGAGGCCGTGCGCCATAGTCCGGGTCAAAGCCGCTTTCGGCCAGATGATCCAGCAGAGCATCGTCATAGGAGGCCTCCAGACCGGCTGGCCGGAGCCGCTCTACTACTTGATCCATCAGACGGGCGGCAATCTGGCGGATCTCATCCTTTTGCAACCGGGTAAAGACGATGGTGTCGTCAATGCGGTTAAGGAATTCCGGACGGAAAGCCTTTTTCAGCTGGGCCAGCAGCTCTTTTTTCATCTGCCGGTCTTCTTCTTCCCCTTGTGCGCCGCCAAAGCCCAGGGGACGCTTGTTTTGCAGCTGGCTGGCCCCCACATTAGAGGTCATGATGATAATGGTGTTTTTAAAATCCACACGGCGGCCCTGGGAATCGGTGAGGATGCCGTCGTCCAGCACCTGCAAAAGCAGGTTGAACACATCGGGATGGGCCTTTTCGATCTCGTCAAACAGGAGCACGCAGTAAGGTTTGCGCCGCACTTTTTCGGTGAGCTGTCCTGCCTCTTCATAGCCCACATATCCCGGCGGCGAGCCCACCAGCTTGGAGACGCTGTGGCGCTCCATGTATTCGCTCATGTCCAGGCGGATCAGGGATTTTTCCTCCCCGAACACCCCCTGGGCCAACGCCTTGGCCAGTTCGGTTTTTCCCACGCCGGTGGGGCCCAGGAAGAGAAAGCTGCCCACAGGACGGTTGGGATCTTTCAGTCCCACCCGTCCCCGGCGAATGGCTTTGGCCACAGCCCGCACGGCCTCCTCCTGCCCTACCACCCGGCGGTGGAGTTCTTCTTCCAGGTGGGCCAGGCGCACGGCTTCGTCCTCGGTCATCTGGGCTACCGGGATGCCGGTGAGCAGAGCGGCCACTTGGGCGATGTCCTCCAGACCGATGGCCCCGGAGATCCGGCCCCGGGAAAGAGCCCATTGTTCTTTCTGCTCTTCCAGCTGGGCTTTCTGCTGTTTTTCTTCATCCCGTAAGGCGGCGGCCCGCTCAAAGTCCTGGGTGCGCACCGCTTCCTCCTTCTCCTTTTCGGTTTGGGCGATGGTATCTTCCAAAGCCTTGAGGGAAGGCGGCGGGGTCATGTTTTTCAATCTGGCCCGGGAGGCCGCTTCGTCCAACAGATCCAGGGCCTTGTCCGGCAGATACCGGTCGGGGATATACCGGGCGCTGATCTCCACCGCCCCCCGGATGGCCTCGTCGGTGATTTTGATTTTGTGATGGGCTTCGTATTTGTCCCGCAGACCCAGCAGGATCTTCTGGGCGTCCTCCTGGGAGGGCTCTTCCACCGTCACCGGCTGGAATCGACGCTCCAAAGCGGCATCTTTTTCGATGTGCTTCCGGTATTCCTGGGTAGTGGTGGCACCGATCACCTGGAGTTCGCCCCGGGACAGGGCGGGTTTCAGGATATTGGCGGCGTCCACTGCCCCTTCGGCGGCCCCGGCCCCCACAATCATGTGCAGCTCATCAATAAAGAGAATGATATTCCCGGCTCTCTTTACTTCCTGGAGGGCGTTTTTCAGCCGTTCTTCAAATTCACCCCGGTATTTGGCTCCGGCCACCATGGCACTCAGGTCCAGGGTGATCAGCCGCTTGCCGCTGAGGGTCTCGGGCACATCCCCCTGCACGATTTTTTGGGCCAGACCTTCGGCAATGGCGGTTTTGCCCACGCCCGGCTCTCCCATGAGACAGGGATTGTTTTTCTGCCGCCGGGAAAGGATCTGCATCACCCGCTGGATTTCCTGCTCCCGGCCGATCACCGGGTCCAGTTTTCCCTCTCGAGCCCGGGCGGTCAGGTCTATGCCAAATTGCCCCAAAGCCTTGAGTGTGTTTTTCTCCCCGGTTTTCCGGCCCTCCCCCGGACTTGCAAGGGGAGATTCTTCTCTCCCCCCCTCTTCCAGCGTCCGGTAGATGGCCCGGGTGTCGGTGCCCAAAGCCCGGAACAGGCCCATGGCAGCGCTGTCCTTCTCCCGAAGAATAGCCATGAGCAGGTGCTCGGTGCCGATGTACCCCGCCCCTTGCCCAGCCGCTTCTGCGGCGGCCAGCTCCATGATCTCCTTGGCGTGGGGCGTCATGCCCATGGGCTGGACGCCGGGTGTTCCCTTGCCAATGGCCTGGACGATGGCGGCGGTGAGGGCATCCCCTGTCACGCCATAGGAAAGGAGTATTTTGGAAGCCACTCCCCGCTTTTCTCCCAAAAGGCCCAGGAGAATGTGCTCCGAACCCACATAGTTGTGGCCCAGAGCGCTGGCCGCCTCATAGGAAAGACGCAGGGCGTTTTGGGCTTTTTCCGTCCATCTGTTGTTTGCCATGTGAAATGGTGACCTCCTTTGTTCAGTCCTCCAGGGCAATCTGGGAAAGAACCCGGCGGAAGCAGCGGGCTCTGGTCTCTTCTTCCTCCTGGGCGGAAAGGGTATGACCCACCCGAAGGGTCAAAAGGGCAGGATGAATTTCTTCCTCCAGCCGTTTGAGCCCTCCGGGAGAAAACCCGGGCAGAATATCCTGGGATGCTCCCAACCGCAGCTGGGAGACGGCCAGCTGCCCTTCCTCCCAGTCCATCCGCCGGGCGCAGCGGGCAATGCCCATGGCCCGCCACACCCGGTCTTCCATCACACCGGGATGCTGGCGGCGGAAAGCCTGCCGCCAGGCTATTTCCCGGGATAAGATCCCTTGGGCGGCTTCATTGACCTTGTGAATGATGCTTTCTTCGTCCATGCCCAAGGTAGCCTGGTTCATAAGACGGTAACTTTCCCGGCGGCTTGGGGCGTTTTCCATTTTGATTCCCACCCGTCGGGCCGCAGCCGCCACATTTTTGATCTGGCCAGTGCGGGTGAGCAGGGGCAGATGGAGCACCACCGAAGCCTGTAATCCGGTGCCGATGTGCTGGGGGTCCTGGGTGAGATAGCCCCACTCTTCGTCATAGGAAAAGTCCAGGCTTTCTTCCAGCAGAGTTTCCAGATCCATGGCTTTTTTCAGCAGCGGCTTTAGGTCCGGGGCTTCTCCCTGGGCCTGGATGGTCAGGTGCTCTTCCCCATTGACCAAAAGGGATAGACTTTTGTCCCAGCCCCAGATCAGACCGCAGGGGTCTTTTTGCTCCATATCCCGGGAAATCAGCCCCTGAGCCATCAAAGCCTGGCGGCAATCGGGAGAAAGATCCTGTAAAGGCACTAAAACCATTTCTGCGCCCGATGCCCGCTTTGATGCATCCTCGGCCCGATGCAGCAGGCCCAGGGCCTGTGCTTCCTGCAAACGGGGACCGAAGGGCAGACCGTCCACATTGCGCCGCAGGCGTACCTGGGCGCCCAAAGCCAGATAGGGGTCGCTCAGCCATGTGTGCTGGGTCATATGTTTCCCTCCCCGGAGGTGTTTTCCATCTGATGCAATGTGTCACGCAAAAGGGCGGCCTTTTCGTATTCTTCCCGCTCTACCGCCTGCTGAAGCTGCTGGCGCAGACGCAGGATATTCTGCCGTCCTTCCTGGCTGCGGGGGGCTTGCCCTTGATGGTGTGTGTCCCCCTGTATCTTGGAGATCACAGGGGCAAAAATATCCCGGAAGGTTTCATAACAATGGGCACAGCCCGGCTTTCCGGTGCGGCGGACTTCCTCTTCCCGGGCGCCGCAGCGACAGACCCGGCCGGAGGAAGATGTCATTTCCGGCGCTGGGGGAAGCAGATCTTCCAGAGAAGGGGCTTGCTTACCTTTGCAGGGAATAGCCTCCTCCTCCCTGGCGCAGGCGGGGCACAGCCACAAGCTCACCCAACCGTTTTCAGAAAAGCAGCGAAAGTAACCTTCTCCTTGATTCTTGCCACATTTTTGGCACAGCATACCCATAGCCTCCTTTCTTGTTATTGTGCGGCAGCCAGAGCTGCCAAAGCGGCCCCCAGCATTTCCGCCCGCAGTCTGGGGCGAAGAGACTGGGGAACGGCGGAGAGGGCCTGGTCGCCCAGGCAGGCTTTCAGAGCGCAGAAGCACTCATCCCCCAGGATGCCCGCCTTGTGCAGATCGTACAGAAGCAGTTGGGCTCCCGATTGATCCACCTGCTCTCCCAGAGCGGCCACGGTGTGCTGCAAAAGGGCAGAAGGCCCCATGGGTACCCGGACAATGCGGATATATCCCCCGCCGCCCCGGCGGGATTCCACACTGAATCCCCGGGCCGGGGAAAATCGGGTCTCGATCACATAGTTGATCTGGCTGGGGGCGCAGCCGAAGCGGCTGGCCAGCTGGCTGCGTTGAAGCTCCACGGCGTCCTGGCCGGTGAGCTGGTCGGTGATGAATTGGGCGATGAGATCGGACAGTTTCATGGGGATTCCCTTCTTCAAAATATTTGACTTTGACTTTCTTTGACTTTATGCCAACAGTATAGCAAATATTTTTCAAATTGCAAGAGGCAGCGTATGTAGCCCCAAAACCCTGTTCACTGGGTTTTGGGCTGGGAGGAAAGAGCGGAGGGCATGGATGCACTGCCGAATCGGTTTTCGTGGGGAAGGGTCACAGGCCCGCCCAATTCCTGACGGAGCTGTCGCCAGGACAGATTTTCCAGGTTTTGATTTTTTTCCACTTTCTTCGACGCCACCTTTTTTGTCATTTTTTCGCTGAGGGTATTTTTTCCGAAGATTCGCAAAAAATTCATTTGCAATTTCCGCAAATCATGGTATGATGAATCTGTAATTTAAAGAGGAGGTGCTTTTCCCATGGCTTATAAAATCAGCGATGCTTGCGTAAGCTGCGGCGCTTGCGCGGCTCAGTGCCCCGTCAGCGCGATCAGCGAAGGCGATTCTCACTACGAGATCAATGCCGACACTTGCGTGTCCTGCGGCGCTTGTGCTTCCACTTGCCCCGTTGGCGCCATCAGCGAGGAATAAGACATTCGGACAAGCCTGGCCGTTTTGCAAAGAAACCCTTTGCAAAACGGCCTTTGTCATATCTATATGGATCATCTGCATCCCCATTTTTCAGAGAGGAGATTTTGCCTGTGGATATCAAACGATTTGAAAGCTTCCGCGATGCCGTTCTGGAGCCGGTGTGCTCGGTGATCGTGGGAAAAAGAGAGGTGGCCCAGCTGGTGCTCACCTGCTTTGTCTGCTCGGGCCATGTGCTGCTGGAGGATGTGCCGGGCACCGGCAAAACCATGATGCTGAGAGCCTTTTCCAAGGTGCTGGGCGGCAAGTTCAGCCGTATCCAGTTCACCCCGGATCTGCTGCCCTCTGATTTGACCGGCATCGACTTTTACAACCAAAAGACCGGGGAATTTGAATTCCACCCCGGGCCCCTTTTCGCCAATATCGTGCTGGCCGACGAGATCAACCGGGCCACGCCCCGCACTCAGTCCAGTTTGCTGGAGGCCATGGAGGAGCGGCAGATCTCGGTGGACGGCAAGACTTATCCCCTGGAAGAGCCGTTTATGGTCATGGCCACCCAGAACCCCCTGGAGTCCTATGGCACCTTCCCCTTGCCGGAAGCCCAGACCGACCGGTTCTTCATGCGTCTGCACATGGGCTACCCCGACCGGCAGGAGGAACTGGAGCTGATCGGCCGGCCCAGCACAGCCCATATGATCGACTCTTTACAGGCCACCGTCACACCGGAGGACATCGCCTATGTGCGGGAAAACTACACCCAGGTGAAATTTTCTCCTGTGGTTTCCGGCTATCTCATGGACCTGGTGGAAAAGACCCGCCAGGACAGCGGCTTTTCCGTGGGCGTCAGCACCCGCGGCGCCATCGCCCTGTACAAAGCCGCTCAGGTGACGGCCGCCTTCCACGGCCGGGATTTCGTCATTCCCGAGGATGTGAAGGATATGGCGCCCCATGTGCTGGGACATCGCCTGTCTTCCTCTTCCCTGGCTTCTTCCCGGGATGTGCAGACCTATCTGCAAAAGCTCATTGCCGCCGTGCCGGTGCCCACAGAAAACCTGTAAAGGAGGGAGGCACTTTGCTTTTCCTTCTTTTTCTGCTCATTATTTGCGCTCTGCTCTGTGAGCTGGTATCGGTGAAAAGCGCTCTGTCCCATGTGTCATACAGCTGCCGCCCTTCCCAAAATGTGGTGGAACCGGGGGAGGAATTTCAGCTTTTGACCACCATACAAAATGGCAAATGGCTGCCGGTGTCCTATCTGGAAGTGGTGCAGAACCTGCCCCATGATATCTGTCTCAATGCCTACCTGGGCCATTTTCAAAGCGACCCTACTGTTTGTAGGCTGTATTCCTCCTGCTTTTTGGGTCCCCGGCAAAAACTCACCCGGCGTATCAAGGCCAGTCTGCCCCAAAGAGGACGGCGTCTCATTTCCGATGCCACCATCACCGGCGGAGACCTGCTGGGGTTTACCAGCCGATTCCAAAGTGTCCCCCTTTTTTATGAGATCGTAGTGCTTCCTGCCCGGGTGGAAGAGCCGGCCCTCAGCCGGGCTTTGGGCGGATTTTTGGGGGATGTTTCGGTGCAGCGGTTTATTCTGGAAGACCCTATGCTCACCATTGGCGCCCGGGAATATACCGGCAGAGAGCCCATGAAGTCCATCAGCTGGAAGCACTCGGTGCGTACCGGCCATCTGATGGTCAAGGAGCTGGATCACACGGTGGAAAACACCGTCACCGTGCTGCTCAATGTGGAGGGAGGCAGCCATGAGGAGCTGGAGCGGTGCTTTTCCCTCACCCGTATGGTGCTGGAGGCGCTGGAGAAGCGGGGCTTTTCCTGCTCCTTTCTCACCAATGCAGCCACCGCCGGAGCCATCGGCCAGTGGAACCAGGTGTCCGACGGTCTGGGTTCCGGCCATACCCGCGCCATTTTGGAGGGCCTGGGACGGGCCACTTATGATGTGCGGGAACCCTTCTCCTCTTTGGTGAATCGGGCGGTGCGGGGAGCCAGGGACGGACAGGCCCATATTCTTATCACTCCTGCGCCGTTGCAGAGAAGCGACGCCTTCCTGGCTCCCCTGTTTCAGCAGAGCCAGGGCCGCCTGTTTATCATCAACGCCCGGGAGGATGGGATGGGTTCCCAGGAGGTGAGCGGATGAATTTGCTGTTTTGTTTTAAAATGGTGTCGGAGTTCTCCTTTTATTTCATCCTGGGCAATTATTTTGCCACCCAGATGAAAGGGAATGGAATTCCCCTGCCTTTGTGTCTGCTCCCTCCTTTGGCCGTGGCGCTGTGCCGTCTGCTGAACAGCCGGAAGAACAAGTGGGAGCGGCTTCCCCTTCTGTTGTGTCTCATCGGACTTTTCTTTTTACATACCGCTCCGGATATCGGAGTCTATCTCTTCGGCTGCCTTTATGGAACGCTGTTGGTGTTTCGCAAGATCTACTATCATTCCTATGATATGGCTCTGGAAAATTTCAACCGCTGTTCCATTATTTTGGCCATTGCCATGCCCCTTCTGGCGTTGGCCAGCGGCGGCGTGGCCGCCCTCACCGATGCGGTGCCCCTGGCCTTTCTCTTTTTGGCATCCTCGGTGCTCCAGACCCGGATGCTGCGCCACAGCCCGGCCACGCTGGAAAACAGGAAGTTTCTGCTGCGGAATCTGGCCGTGCTGGTCTTTCTGGCTGCGCTCACATTGATCTCGGCCACAGAACCGGCCCAGATTCTCTATCGCAATGGTCTGGCCTTGTTTTACAATCTGGTGGTTGTGAATTTTGCCCGGCTTTTGCTGTTGGCGGTCACCGTGATCGCCTATGTTTTTCGCTTTTTCTATTCCCTGCTGCACGGAAAGTTTGAGCCCACCCTGCCCACTGAGGGAGAGATGGAGCTGGCCTTTGGCCTCAAGGGTATGGAATATGAACAGGTGACGAGAACGCCTATGTGGCTCCAGCGCATCATCATCGGCGCGCTGATTCTGGCTCTGATAGCCATTGTGGGTTATGTGCTCTGGCGTATGACAAGGCGGCGTTACAGCGACGACCGGCAAACCGAGATGGAGGACACCCGGGAAGAGTGGCGGGAGCCCAAAAGCCCCCGGCGGGAGATCTTCACGCCCCGGGACCCTCGCCGGGCGGTGCGCCATTACTATGCCCGCTTTCTCCGGGATGCCCACAAGCGTGGCATCCACATCACGCCGGAGAGCACCACCCGGGAGATTTTGCAGCGGTGTCTGTCCTGTTATGAACAGGAAGGGCTTACGCTGCTGCGGCAGGTGTATCTGTCGGCCCGCTACGATCCCTCCCCGGTGGATCGCGTCCTTGTCAAGCAGGCCCGGGAGTACTATAATAAAACCGTTCGTTCGGCCCGAAATCACAAGGAGGAAATCAAATGAATCCCTATCTGAAACGCGCCTATGAACTCCAGGAGGAGATCACCGAAAACCGCCGGTATATCCACTCTCACGCCGGCGTAGGTTTTGATTTGGACGACACTGTGGAACGGATCATGAGCCAGCTTCGTGCCATGGGCATCGAAGGGGAGCGCTGCGGCAAAGCCGGGGTGGTGGTCACCCTGGGTAAGCCGGGCAAAACCATCCTGCTGCGGGGAGACATCGACGCTCTGCCCATTCCGGAGCAGACCGATCTGCCCTTTGCCAGCAAAAACGGCTGTATGCACGCCTGCGGTCACGATTTCCACGCCGCCATGCTGCTGGGGGCTGCAAAGCTCCTGAAGGAAAATGAAAGCGCCCTTCCGGGCACCGTCAAGCTGATGTTCCAGCCGGCCGAGGAAAAATTGGCCGGAGCACGGGATATGGTGGAAAACGGCGTGCTGGAAAATCCCCATGTGGACGCCGCCTTTGCCATGCACATCGGCACCGGCAATCCGGAAAGCCCGGTGGGCAGCGTCAAGTTCACCAAAGGCCCATCCCACGCCTCGGGGGACAGTTTCCGCATCATCGTCCAGGGCAAGGGCTGCCATGGGGCCTCTTCCTATCAGGGTGTGGACGCCATCAGCGTAGCCGCCCATATCCTCATCGCTTTGGAGGAGATCCCGGCCAGAGAAGTGCCGGCCGATCAGCTGTCCATCGTCACCGTAGGGGTGTTCCAGGGCGGCTCGGCCTGCAATATCATCGCCGACACCGCCACCTTGGAGGGCACCATCCGGGCGCTGTCTCCGGAAAACCGGGAATTCCTCATCCGCCGGGTGCGGGAAGTGGCCGAAAGCATTGCCAAGGCCTTCCGGGCTACCATCCGGGTGGAAGAGCCCACCGGCGGCACACCTCCTTCCTATAATAACCCGGCCCTGTGCGAAGAAATGCTCCCCTTCATCAAGGAGATCGTGCCGGAGGACAAGGTATTCGTCCGGGAAAACCAGCCCTCTCTGGGCAGCGAGGACTTTGCCTATGTGTCCACCAAAGTGCCGTCCATGATGATCAACCTGGGAGCGGGCAGCACAGAAGAAGGGTATACCTATGCCCTCCACAGCCCCTTTGTCACCCCGGACGAAGGCTGTCTGCCGGTGGGGGCCGCCCTCTACGCCCATTGCGCCACCCGTTGGCTGGAAGAAAATCAATAAAATTCTGTTTGTGAGGTTAGAAAGATGAAAAAATCCATTGGCATCCTGGGAGGCATGGGGCCTCTGGCCACCGCCGACTTGTTCAAGAAGATCGTCCTGCTCACCAAGGCTGGCTGCGATAATGACCATATCCGCATCTATATCGACGACAATGCCCAGATCCCCGACCGCACCACCGCCATTCTGGAAGGGGGAGCCGATCCGGTACCCGCCATGACCGATTCGGTGAAGAAGCTCTCTTCCATCGGGGCCGATGTGCTCATCATGCCCTGCAACACCGCCCATTACTTCCTGCCCCGGCTGAAGGAAGTCTCCCCTATTCCCTTCATCAGCATGCTGGAGGAGACCGCCCGCACATGCCGGGAGAGCCACGGCGATACCCCGGTGGGACTGCTGGGAACCACCGGCACCATCCGCTCGGGGATCTATCACAAGGCCCTGGAAGAGCAGGGCGTTCCCTGCATCGCTCCCGACGAAGAGCAGCAGAAAGTGCTGATGGAGCTGATCTACGGGGTGAAATCGGGCAGCGAGAACCTGGATGAAGCGGCTTTCCGCAAAGTTTTGCAGCAGATGAAGGAAAAGGGCGCCGGTTACTTTATCCTGGGCTGCACCGAGCTTCCCATTCTCCAGGAGCTGTTCCATCTGGAAGAGGAATGCGTCGACCCCACCACGGTTTTGGCCAAGGCCGCCATCACCTATTGCGGCTATCAGGTGAAAGAATAAAAAAGCATCGGGTTTTTCTGTTTTTTTCCTTTACATCTATGAGCAGCTATGGTAAAATCCAAATGTGTGCCCTTGTGCTTTGTCCGGGGATTCAGGCTTTGTTTCAGCAAAGCGCCTTCCAGGCCCCCCACACAGCCTTGCGGCGAATAAAAAACAGGAGGAAATACCAATGATTCTCAAAGACAAAAAGGCCGAAGTGATCGAAGCCAACCGCCTGCACGAGACCGATACCGGTTCTCCCGAAGTGCAGATCGCCATTCTGACTGCCCGGATCAATGAGCTGACCGAGCACCTGAAGGTCCACAAGAAGGACAACCACAGCCGTCGTGGCCTGCTGATGATGGTCGGCCAGCGCCGTGGCCTGCTGGCTTATCTCCAGAAGAAGGATGTGGAGCGTTACCGCGCCATCGTCAAGAAGCTGGGCCTGCGTAAGTAAAGAAATATGCAAAAGGGGGGACAAATCTTTGTCCTCCCTTCTGTGCATTTTCTTTCATCCAGAATATCACAATCACCTGCGGTGCCCCCTGTCTTTTTAGCAGTTGAATGACCCGGTCTCATGGCAAGGCCCGGCCATTCAAGTGCTAAAAGCATTGGGTATCCGCACCGGAAAAGGAGGAACCTTTTTTATGATTACCAAGATGGAATTCCCCAACGAAAGAAGATTTGAAACCACCCTGGCCGGCCGGCCTCTGGTGGTGGAGACCGGCAAGCTGGCCGGCCTGTCCAACGCTTCCTGCATGGTGCGCTGGGGCGATACCTGCGTGCTGGTCAATGCTACCGCTTCCAAAAAGCCCCGGGACGGCATCGACTTCTTCCCCCTGTCTGTGGACTTTGAAGAAAAGCTGTACGCCGTGGGCCGCATCCCCGGCAGCTTCATGCGGCGGGAAGGCCGTCCTTCCGAGCGGGCCATCCTGGCTTCCCGCCTGATCGACCGGCCCATCCGTCCCCTCTTCCCCTCGGATATGCGCAACGATGTGGTCATCAGCTGCACCGTTATGAGCGTGGACCACGACAACCTGCCGGAGATCGCCGCCATGATCGGCACCTCCATTGCCCTGTCCATTTCCGATATCCCCTGGGGCGGCCCCATCGGCGGCGTCAACATGGGTTATGTCAACGGCGCTTATGTGGTGTGCCCCAACTCCGAGCAGCGGCAGAAGAGCCAGCTGAATGTGACCGTGGCCGGTACCGCTGACAAAGTGGTCATGATCGAGGCCGGCGCCGATCAGTTCCCCGATGACCAGATGCTCCGGGCCATCGCCATCGCCCACGATGAGATCAAGAAGCTGGTGGCCTTCATCGACGGCATCAAGAAGGAGATCGGCAAAGAGAAGTTTGATTTCGAGCACATCACCGTGCCTGCTGAGATGTACGAAGATGTGAAGGATTACGCCGAGGCCCAGGTGCGTCAGGCCATTCTGACTGTGGACAAAACCGTGCGGGACAAGGCCATCGACGCCCTCACCGATGAAGTGATCGAAAAGTTCGGCGAGAAATACCCCGACAGCGAAAAACTCTTCGGCGAGTGTATGTACAAGCTGCAGAAGTATGTGGTGCGCCGCATGCTGCTGGATGAGCAGAAGCGTGTGGACGGCCGCAGCCTCACAGAAGTGCGTCCTCTGGCCGCCGAAGTGGGCCTGCTGCCCCGTGTTCATGGCTCGGGCCTGTTCACCCGTGGCCAGACCCAGGTTCTGACCACCTGCACCCTGGGTACTCTCCGGGATGCCCAGGAGCTGGACACCATCTACGAAGAAACCGAAAAGCGCTATATGCATCAGTATAACTTCCCCGGCTATTCCGTGGGCGAGGCCAAGCCCTCCCGCTCCCCCGGCCGTCGGGAGATCGGCCACGGCGCTCTGGCCGAGCGTGCGCTGGAATGCGTCATCCCCTCTGTGGAAGAGTTCCCCTATTCCTTCCGTCTGGTCTCGGAAGTGCTCTCTTCCAACGGCTCCACTTCCCAGGGCAGCGTCTGCGGCTCCACCCTGGCTCTGATGGATGCCGGTGTGCCCATCAAAGCCCCTGTGGCCGGCATTTCCTGCGGCCTTGTGGTGGAAGGCGACCGCCATATCACCTTCACCGATATCCAGGGCATCGAAGACTTCTTCGGCGACATGGACTTCAAGGTGGCGGGCACCGAGAAGGGCATCACCGCCATCCAGGTGGACATCAAGTGCGATGGCCTGACCATGGAGATCATCGAAGAAGCTTTTGAAAAGACTCGCGTGGCCCGGATGGAGATCCTCAACGAGGTGATGCTCCCCTGCATCCCCGCTCCCCGTCCTGAGCTGTCTGCCTATGCTCCCAAGATGGTGCGCTTCACCATCGATCCCGATAAGATCCGCGATGTCATCGGCAAGGGCGGCTCCGTGATCCAGAAGATCACCGCCGACACCAACACCAAGATCGACATCGAGGACGATGGCTCGGTGTGCATTGCCGCCATCAACGCCGCCGACTGCGACGCCGCCAAGAAGACCATCCTGGCCATTGTCAAGGACCCGGAGATCGGCGACATCTTCTATGGCAAAGTGGTGCGTATCATGAGCTTTGGCGCCTTTGTGGAGATTGCTCCTGGTAAGGATGGGCTGATTCACATCTCCAAGCTGGACAACCGCCGGGTGGAGAAGGTGGAAGATGTGCTGAACATCGGCGACATGACCTGGGTCAAGGTGGTGGAGATCGACGACAAGGGCCGGATCAACCTGTCCCGCAAGGACGCCATTGCCGAGATCAACGCCCGGGGCGGCGCCAAACCCGGCGAACATATCCGGTAAAAAAGAAGAAATACTGTTACGGAGCCAGACAAAGCTCCGGGAAACGGGGCGGGTCTCATGGCCCGCCCCGCCTTTTACGCGGCAGGGCCGCAGATTTTTGCGTTTGAGGTGTGACTATGATCGAAAAAATCACTTTGCCCAACGGCGTGCGTATTCTTTATGAGCAGGTTCCCTCGGTGCGCTCCTGCGCCCTGGGTGTTTGGGTGGAAAGCGGCTCCCGTCATGAGCCGGAAGAGCTGGGAGGCATTTCCCACTACATCGAGCATATGCTTTTCAAAGGCACCGAAAGCCGCACAGCGGCCCAGCTGGCCACCGCCTTTGATGCCATCGGCGGCCAGGTCAATGCCTTTACCACAAAAGAGAACACCTGCTACTATGCACGGGTGCTGGACACCCACATCCAGGAAGCCGCCGATCTTCTGTGTGATATGTATTTCCACTCCCGGTTCGGCCAGCAGGAGACCGATCTGGAGCGGGGCGTCATTCTGGAAGAGATCGGTATGTATGAAGATACCCCCGATGATCTGGTGATCGAGCGGCTGTCCTCCGCCATTTACAAGGGCTCTTCCCTGGGCCGTCCCATTCTGGGCACCCGGGAGACCCTGGAGAAGATTCAGGGGGACACCCTGCGGGATTATTGCAGCAGCCGCTATTCTGCCGCCAATACCGTGGTGTCGGTGGCCGGCAGCTTTACCATGAACGACATCGAGCAGATTGCCCGCCGGTTTGAAAAGATGCCGGGGGGAGAGCCGCTGACAGCGCCTCAGGCCGTCTATCAGCCCTCTTTCACCACCAAGACCAAGGACATTGAGCAGAACCATCTGTGCCTGGCCTTCCCCGGCATCGCCGCCGGAAGCCCGGACCGCTACCGGATGCAGGTGCTCAGCAACATCCTGGGCGGCGGAATGTCCTCCCGCCTGTTCCAGCGGGTGCGGGAGCAGAAGGGCCTTTGCTATACCATCTATTCCTTCTCTTCGGCCCATCGGGACACCAGCTATTTCGGCATCTATACCGCCTTGGGCCGTCCCACCGAAATGCAGGCTCTGGAACTCATCGGCCAGGAAGTGCGGGCCTTTGCCCAGGAAGGCCCCACGGAAGAAGAAGTGCAGCGTTCGGTGGAGCAGCTGAAGAGCTCGGCTTTGATGAGCCTGGAGAGCATGAACAGCCGGATGAACGCCAACGCCCGGGGCGAGTTCCTCTATGGCCATCCTCTCAGCGCCGAGGACATCATCCGGGGCTATGACGCCGTCACCCGGGATGGAGTCCATCAGCTGGCCCAGGAGCTGTTTAAGCTGCCCAATGCCTCTTTCTCTGCTGTGGGCAAGGTTTCCTCTCAGGAGGAATACCAGGCCGTCATCCGAGCCGCCCTTTGCTGAAAAACAAGAAAATCCGCCGCTTGCACAGCAAGCGGCGGATTTTCTGTACA
>OGGQ01001594.1_pt1 | contig 28649 bp, 27 predicted proteins | sample 1571191 | NCBI WGS metagenome assembly OGGQ01 (sample SAMEA2582061, study PRJEB24529) | metagenome | biome: Human gut stool | place: China | collected 2011
CCGCCAATCCCGACCGGATCATGCAGCAGCTCACCGAGTATGAGCTGGTGCCCGAAGAGTGGGGCGGCGATACCATTGTGTGCAACATCTCGGCCAAGCAGAAGACCGGCATCGACAACCTGCTGGAAATGGTGCTGCTCACCGCCGACATCCAGGAGCTGAAGGCCAACCCGGATCGCCGGGCCAAGGGCACCGTCATCGAAGCCAAGCTGGACCGTGGCCGCGGCCCTGTGGCCACCATCCTCATCCAGAACGGCACTCTGCGCACCGGCGATATCGTCATCGCCGGCAAGACTGTGGGCCGTGTGCGTGCCATGACCGACGACCGTGGCCGCAAGCTGGACAGCGCCGGTCCTTCCATGCCGGTGGAGATCATCGGTCTTTCCGAAGTACCTGACGCCGGTGATCTGTTCTACGCCGTAGAGGACGAGCGCATGGCTCGTGAGCTGGCCGAACAGCGGAAAACCGAAGAAAAAGACGAAAGAGCCAAGATGCAGGAAAAGATCACCCTGGAAAACCTGTTCAGCCACATCAAAGAGGGCGAAGTCAAGGACTTCAACATCATCGTCAAGGCCGATGTGCAGGGCAGCGCCGAAGCAGTCACTGCATCCCTGCGCAAGCTGTCCAACGAGGAAGTGCGGGTGCAGGTCATCCATTCCGGCGTAGGCGGCATCAACGAATCCGATGTGATGCTGGCCGCCGCCTCCGGCGCCATCATCGTGGGCTTCAATGTGCGTCCTGAGCCGGCCGCCGCCGACAGCGCCGCCCGTCAGGATGTGGAAATCCGCACCTACCGGATCATTTACGACTGCCTGGAGGAAATCGAATCGGCCATGAAGGGCATGCTGGCTCCCAAATTCCAGGAAGTGGTCATCGGCCACGCCGAAGTGCGCCAGACCTTTAAGGTCTCCGGCGTGGGCACCATCGCCGGTTGCTATGTCACCGACGGCAAGGTACAGCGGGCCGCCCAGGTGCGCATCGTGCGGGACAACATCGTCATCCACGAAGGCGTGCTGTCCACCCTCCGCCGCTTCAAGGACGACGCCAAGGAAGTTTCTTCCGGCTATGAATGCGGCATGAGCTTTGAAAAATACAACGACATCAAGGAAGGCGATGTGATCGAAGCCTTCGTGATGGAAGAGATCAAACGGTAAAAAAACACCGTTTTTCACCGATCCCCGCGGGATAATTCTATCCCGCGGGGATACTGGAAAGAGGGGAGTTTTCCCCGGAAATTTTCATTATTACAGGAAAGGGGGCTTTTTTATGCCTTCCAACCGAATCGGCCGTATCAACGAAGAAGTGATGCGGGAACTGGCCCAGTTGCTGCCCACCGTCAAAGATCCCCGTCTGGGCGGCGGACTGCTCAGCATCGTCCGGTGCGAAGTGACCAATGACCTGCGCTGGTGTAAGGTCTATCTCAGCACCTTGGGCCAGTTCGATGAGAAAGAGCTGAAAAAGGGCCTGAAATCCTGCTCAGGCTATCTGCGGCGTGAGCTGGCCCACAGCCTGAGCCTGCGCTATACCCCAGAGCTGGTGTTTGTTCTGGACGACTCCATCCAGGAGGGCGCCCACATCAACCAGCTGCTCCATCAGCTGCCCGAGCTTCAGGAGGAACACCATGACGACGCTGACGCTGAATGAAGCCGCCGATTTTCTCCGGCAAAAAGATGATTTTCTCATCCTGACCCATGGCCGCCCCGATGGGGATACCATCGGCTCAGCCAGCGCCCTGTGCCGTCTGCTGCGTGGACTGGGAAAGCAGGCTTTCCTTCTGCCCAATGAGGACCTTACGCCCCGGCTGGGCTTTTTGTGCGGCGATCTGCTGGCTCCGGAGGGCTTTGTGCCTGGAGCCGTGGTAGCTGCCGATGTGGCCACCCGGGAGCTTTTGTGCAAAAATGCCGCTCCCTTTGGGGATCGGGTGGATCTGTGCATCGACCACCACCCCTCCAACACAGGCTACGCAAAAAGCACTCTGCTGGATGCCAGCTGTGCGGCCACCGGAGAGCTGATCTGGCTGCTGGGGGAAAAGCTGGGGTATTCTCCTGCGCCTGCTTTCTGCGACGCTGTTTACACCGCCATTTCCACCGATACCGGCTGTTTCTGCTATTCCAACACCACACCCCAGACCCATCGGATCGCCGCTTTGTGCATGGAAAACGGGGCGGATTTCTCCCGCCTGAACCGGCAGCTTTTTGAGACAAAAAGCTGGAAGCGCATCCAGGTGGAAAACCATGTGTTCCAGAACATCCAGCTTTCGGCCCAGGGGAAGATTGCCGCGGTATGCCTGACCAAGGAGGCTCTGGACCGGCTGGAGGCCACCAAGGATGAGCTGGACAACCTGTCGGCCCTGCCCCGGCAGATCGAAGGTGTGTGCTGCTCCATCCTGCTCAGTCAGGTAGGGCCGGGCCGCTTTAAAGGCTCGGTGCGCACCGATGCGCCTGTGGATGCCTCCCGTCTGTGCGCCCGTTTCGGCGGCGGCGGCCATGCCCGTGCGGCTGGCTGCACCCTGGAAGGGGAGGGGGAGGACTGCCTTTCCCGGCTGGTGAAAGCCGCCCAGGAGGAACTGGGTTATGTATAATGGCATCCTGCTTTTGAACAAAGAGCCGGGTTTCACTTCCCACGATGCGGTGGCCAAGCTGCGGGGCATCCTGCGCTTCCGCCGCATCGGCCACGCCGGCACCCTGGACCCCATGGCCCAGGGTTTGCTGGTGATGCTGCTGGGAAAGGCCACCCGGGCCAGCGAATATGCTTCCGGCGCCGAAAAGGAATATATCGCTGATTTTATACTGGGAGTTGAAACCGACACCCAGGACACCACCGGCAATGTTTTGGCAGAAGCACCGGTGGATGTGACAGAGAGCCAGCTGCGGCAGGCCCTGGCCTCCTTTGAAGGGGGATACGATCAGGTACCTCCCATGTACTCCGCCATTCAAAAGGACGGGGTGCGCCTTTACGACCTGGCCCGCAAGGGCAAGGAAGTGGAGCGGGAGAGCCGGTTTATCGCCCTGCCTTTGCTGGAGCTTTTGTCCTTTGATCCCCCTCGGGGAAAACTGCGGGTGCGCTGCTCCAAAGGCACCTATATCCGCACTCTGTGCCACGACCTGGGCCAGCGTCTGGGCTGCGGCGGCGCCATGAGCGCCCTGACCCGGGTGCAGGCCGGGGATTTCTCCCTGGAAGACGCTTTGACCTTGGGGGAAGTGGAGCAGCTGGTCAAAGAGGGCACATTGCAGCAGCACATCCTGCCGGTGGACAGGCTCTTTGCCTCCCTGCCCGCGGTCACCCTGACAGAAGAGGGAGCCAAGCGGGCCCGCAACGGCGCCCATGCCGCTCAGAAGCATCTGCTTTCCGGGGAGATCCCCCCGGTGGACTCTCTATGCCGGGTGTATACGCCGGATGGGGAGTTTCTGATGACCGGCAAAGGCGGTCTGCTGGACATGGGGCCGCCCGCCATCTTCTGCCATAAAATCTTTGGGGAATGAGGAAACGATATGTCCCGCCAAGAGAAAGTGATCTATGCCCTGGGCTTTTTTGACGGGGTACATAAAGGCCATCAGGCCATTTTGGAGACCGCCCGGCAGCTGGCCCGGGAAACGGGGATGCGTCCGGGGGTCTTTACCTATGAAAACCACCCCCAGAGCGTGGTGGGCGGCAGTGCGCCGCCTCTTCTCACCACGCCGGAGGAGCGGAGGGCCTTGTTTGCCCACTATGGCATGGAGGAGATCGTCATGATCCCCTTTGACGCCCATTTTTCTGCCCAAAGCCCGGAGGAATTTCTCCGGATGCTGATAGAGGATTACCACTGCGGCGGTCTGTGCTGCGGGGACAACTTCCATTTTGGCGCCAAAGCGACGGGAAACGCCTCTTTGCTCCTGGAGCTGTGCCAGAAACTAGGGCTTTCTTGCCGGGTGGCATCGCCAGTGCTGGAAAAGGGCAAAACGGTCAGCTCCACTTTGATCCGCACCCTTCTGCGGGAAGGGGATGCTCAGGAGGCCTTCCGCTGTCTGGGCCGCCCCTTTTCCCTGGCCGGGGAGATCGTCCACGGCGACGGACGGGGCCACCGCCTGGGAATCCCCACCATCAACCTGACCCCGCCGGAAGGGGCTTTATGGCCTCGGGTGGGTGTCTATGCCACCCTGACCCAGATGGAAGGGGGCGAGACCTGGCCCTCTCTCACCAATGTGGGGCTGCGTCCCACCTTCCGTGCCCAGGGCTCTCCCACCATGGAAACCCACCTCACCGGCTTTCAGGGCGATCTTTACGGCCGCCGTGTGCGGGTATGGTTCTGGGCCTATCTGCGGGAAGAGCAGAAATTCGAAAACGCCACCCTTTTGGTGGAGCAGATCGCAAGGGACACCAAGAAAACCCAGCAGCTCCTCCAATCCTTAGACCGGAGTGATATCTATGACCTTCCTTAATGACCTGTGGGCTTCCTTTCAGATTTTTGCCGGCAACTTTACCGACCGCTACGGCCTGTGGGTCAACGGCGCTCTCCTTCTGCTGGTGCTGGCCGCTGTGGGGCTGTTCCTGTGGCGCAGCATCCGTCTGGGGCTGCGGGTGCGCCACACCGAGGCCCAACTTAACCTGCCGGAGCCTTCCAAAAAGCAAAGCGAGGAATGGTGCCGCAAGCTCTCCCAGGCGGTGAGCTTCCCCACCGTCACCGGAGACAAAGAAGCCATGTCCCAGTTCCGAAACTGGCTGAAGGAAAGCTTCCCTCTGGTTTTTTCCCGGCTGCGGGTGCTGGACTGCCCAGGGGATGGGCTTTTGCTCCAGTGGCGCTGCCCGGAAAAAGGGGAAAAGGGGCCGGTGCTGCTGTGCGCCCATATGGATGTGGTGCCCACAGAGGGCCAGAACTGGACCCATCCTCCCTTTGAAGGAGAAATCAAGGAGGAGACCATCTATGGCCGGGGCGCTTTGGACTGCAAAGGCACCCTTTGCGGCATTCTCCAAGCAGTAGAAGAGCTGTTGCAGGATGGATTTGCTCCAGGCCGGGATGTGTATCTGGCCTTTGGCTGCGACGAGGAGACCGGCGGCACAGAAGGAGCCGCTCAGATTGCCAAGCAGCTGAAGATGCGTGGACTGCACTTTGATCTGATCCTGGACGAGGGTACCCCCATCAGCACCGCTCACCTGGGGAAAGAAGATTTCCCTGCCGCCCTTTTGGGTGTTGCGGAAAAGGGCCAGGCCACCTTCCGGCTCACCGCCCGGCAAAAGGCCGGTCACGCCGCCATGCCTCCCCAGCACACGGCGGCGGGGTATTTGTCCGAGGCCATCTGCCGCATCGAAGCGGCGCCCCTTCACAAGCGGCTGCTGCCGGTGATGCAGCAATGCCTGCTGTTTTCCGCTCCGGCCATGGGGAGTTTGCAGCGGGCTATGGTGGCAAATCTTCCCGTTACCCGTCCGCTGCTCTTCCGGGGCACCCGGCATAATTTGCAGCTTTCCGCTTTGTTCCATTCCACCTTTGCCGCCACCTGTCTGGAGGGTGGCAGCGCCCCCAATGTGCTGCCGGAGACGGCTTCCGCCCTTCTCAATGCACGCATCCTCCAGGGGGACACCGGGGAAAAATTGCTGGAATCCCTGCGTTCTTTGCTGGACGACCTGCCGGTGACCATTGAAATGGTTTCCTGCCAGGACCCCTCCGCCATCACCGATACCGCCGGAGCTGGCTATCAGCTGGTAAAGGGTGCGGTGGAGGAGACCTTTGGACGCCTGCCCTGCATCCCCACCATCATGCCCGCTGGCACCGATACCAAGCATTATCAGGAATTTTCCGATCATATCATCCGCTTTATCCCGCTGGCGGTAAGTGATGCCACGCTGAGCGCCGTTCACGGCCCCGACGAGCATCTGCCCTGCCGCAGCTATACCGCCGGTGTGATCTTTTATGAGAACCTTTTGAAAAAACTATGAGAAAACTAGTCAATCGCAAACTTCGCCGCGCCATGTGGAGTCTGGCCTGCCTCGTGGCCGCAGGGATTTTTTACGGCGGAATGCAGTTTCTGCCTTCTTCCACACCCCAAACCCCCGATGGAGAGCTGGCGGTGCATTTTATTGATGTAGGCCAGGGAGACGCCATTTTGCTCTCCTGTGATGGAGAGACCGCCATTGTGGATGCAGGTACGCCCCAATGTGAAGAGGATCTTCTTTCCTATCTCCAAAGCCAGAACATCGGCAAACCCAAGTACATTTTTGCCACCCATCCCCATGCCGACCACATTGGCAGTATGGCGGCGGTGGTGGACGCCTTCGGCTGCGAGAATTTTATCATGCCGGAGATGGTTAGCTACACCCAGACCTTTGAAAATATGCTCTCCAGCGTGGAACAGGCCGGATGTCAGACAGACTACGGCGTGGCCGGAGACACTTTCGCTCTGGGAGATGCCCAGCTGAAACTTTTGTGGCCCACTGAGGGCTTTGACACCTCCGACCCCAACGAAATTTCCCTGGTGCTCCAGGTGACCTATGGAGAATATTCCTTCCTGCTCACCGGTGACGCAGGGAAAGATGCCGAGGAAGGATTCCTCTCTCAGGTGCAGCCGGTGACGGTGCTCAAAGCCGGACACCATGGCAGCGACACCTCCAGCACAGAAGCCTTTTTGCAAAAGGCCCAGCCGGAATATGTGGTCATCAGCGTGGGGGCGGGCAACAGCTACGGCCATCCTTCTCCCGCCATGCTGGAGCGGCTGGACGAAAACTGCCAGGTGCTGCGCACCGATGAAAAAGGCTCCATCGTCTTTACGGTAAAGGAGGGCGAGCTTCATGTGTCTACCGCCCGCTAGCTATGTGCTGGACCGGTTAGAGGGGGATGTGGCCGTGCTGGAAGGGCAGGGGCGCACCTTGGATGTGCCCGCTTCCGCTCTGCCGCCTGATGCCCAGCCAGGGGATACCCTCCGGTGGGACGGGGCCCATTTTCACCGGGACACGCAGGACACTCTGGCCCGAAAAGGGCGCATTGACAGCGCCATGGACCGGTTGTTCGGAAAAAAAGACCGGTGATATCGCTTTTTCTCCCTTGACAAAGAGAGAATGGCGTGGTACAGTAAACCCACAATCAAACAAGGAAAGACTTTGACAGAGACAGTACGCTTTGGCAGGAAAGGCCCAGCGAGCCGGGGACAGTGGGAGCCCGGTGCGAGTAATCCATGGCGGAAGATCCCTCTGGAGTCGCAGGCTGAACAGGGTGCTCCCTTAGTAAGTGATGCCGGTTTCCCGCCGTTATCCGGGGCGCATATGTTGGTATGTTGTAATGGGTGGTAGAACGAAAGCAAAGCCTTCGTCCCGTTTCATACGGGCCGAAGGCTTTTTTGTTTCCCCTTTGCACATGACCGGAAAGTGAGGAAAAGAAAATGAACGCTGAAACAGTCAATGTCAAGTTCGCAGACAGCCTGAAGAGCTGGAACAAAGGGGAACGGTTGGAGGTGCCTTTGGTGCTTTCCCGGGAAAGCCGGGAGCAGATCGCCCTGTTCGGTCTGGAGCCTTTTATCGACCAATGCCGCCAGAGCCTGGAGGGAATGCTGGGGCTAAAAGGATTCCAGCTGGCCCCCTGCGGCGGCCGGGGTCCCCGGGGTGAAAAACGGCTGTCCTTCCGTTTGGGTGAGCGGGAAGGCTATGTGCTCCTTTCCCCCTTGGAGGGCTGAATTTGGAAGCCGGAATTCTCTCCGGGTCCTTCCGCCAATAGAAGAAATTTTTCTTCACATTGAAAAGAAGGTGCTTCCTTTGGGAAAGCACCTTCTTTGTATGATCTGTTACCGTCCGGCCCGGATGACCTGACCGGCGCAGGTTCCATTGTAAATATTGCCTTCCACCACTTTCTGTCCGGCGATATACACCGCTTTTATGCCCTGGTTGGGCACGGTGGTATGGTAATCGCTGGGGCAGCCGATGGTAAGGGGATCAAAGACCACCAGATCGGCGTCAAAGCCCTCCCGCAGCAGGCCCTTGTTTTTCAGGCGGAAAAACTGAGCAGGGAGAGAAGTCATGCGCCGGATGGCCTCTTCCACTTCCAGCACACCCAGGTCCCGCACATACCGGCCCAGGATCTGGGGGAAGCTGCCCACGATACGGGGATGGGTGATCTGTCCCGGCTTGACCCCGCCGCCGTCGGTGCCCACCATGGTGCGGCGGTATTGGAGCACCCGGATCACATCTTTTTCACTCATCATGAAATAGATGCCGTCGGTGTCAAAATTGTCCTCCAGCAGCAGGTCAAAGGCGGCATCGAAGGGATCTTTGCCCCATTTCTCCGCCAGTTCCGCCACTGTCAATCCTTCCACCTCAGGATGGTTGGGGCTGCGGGAGATCAGGGTCCCGGCAAATCCGGCATTCTGGAAATTGCTCTCTTCCAGAGGATTGACCTGCTCCATGGCCTTCCGGATCTCCTGGCGGGCGTTTTTGTCCCGCAGCAGCTCCAGGGTGTGTGCCCGGCCCTGAGCCTGGAATTTCTGAGGAATATAGACCCCCAGGTAGGTGGCGCTGGCGGTATAGGGATACTGATCCAGCTCCACTTCCAGCCCTTCCCGGTTGGCCCGCTCGATGAGGGGCAGGGTGAGGGTGGTCTTATCCCAGTTCACCCGGCCTTTGGCCTTGTGATGAGAGAGAAGAGCCCGGCAGTCCGCTCTGCGGGCCACTTCGATCATATCCTCCACCGACTCCACCAGGCGCAGGGATTCCGAGCGCATATGGACGCTGAAGGACCGGTCATACCGGGCAGCCACCTTGGCCGCTGCCACCAGCTCATCCAGATCGGCATAGCTTCCCGGAGGATAGATCAGGCCGAAGCTGACGCCCATGGCCCCTTCCTCCATGGCCTCTTTCAGCAGGCCCTCCATGTGATCCAGCTCTTTCTTTGTCAAAGGCCGGTTCTGATTTTCACCTTGGCAGACGATGGCGCGGATGGAGCCATGGCCCACATACTGGGCCATATTTACTCCCAGCTTCATGCTTTCCAGCTGGGCAATGGTCTTTCCATAGCTGGAAAGATAGCTCATGGAACCAACGGGCCGCCCCAGCTTTTCCTCCTCATGGCGGAGACTGGCCGGGTCCTTGGGGGCATTGGATGTGCCGCAATGGCCGCTGATATCGGTGGTGATGCCCTGACCCGCCTTATTGTGGCTTTCCGGGTTGCCGAACACCGTCACATCGGCATGGGAATGGGCATCGATGAAGCCGGGGGTCACATAATGGCCCTGGGCGTCCAGCACCTCTTCGGCCTGGGCTTCTGGGGGAAGGAGACCTACAAAGGCGATTTTTCCGTCCTTCACCGCCACATCGGCCCGGAAAGGCGGGTTGCCTGTGCCGTCGATCACTTGGCCGCCGCGGATGATCCGATCATACATGGTTTTCTGCCACCTCTCTCTTACTGAATAAAAGGAATGTGCTTACCAGGGGAGGATCTCGTCTCCCTTGACCAAAAAAGCCTTGTCCGACACCTGGGCCAGAGGCGTATCCGACCGGGAATCGGAGTAAAACTCCAGCATATGAAAATCCGGGGCATATTCCCGCAGACGCCGCACTTTCTCCGGCCCCCAGCAGTTTTCCCCGTAAATGACGCCGGTGTGCTTGTCCATAGGGGTACCCATCAGCTTCTGCACCGGCAGGGTCTCAAAGACCGGCGCCAGGAGAAACTCCGGCGAAGCCGAGATGATCACATCCCAGCTGTGGTCCTTTTTCAGGTACCAGCCTTTCAGATTTTTCCGGTGGCCCTTCCAGAAGTCGGCCACCGCCTTGTCCACATCCTTCACATGGCGAAGATAGCCGAAGAGATGGGATTTGAACCGGGTCTTGGTGCAGATCCGCAGGCCGAACAAAGCACCCCAGAAAACAATGGCAGGCAGATGCAGCCAGGTCTTAGGAAAATGCCCCAGGCACCAGAAGGTAAAATGGGTGCTGCTGTCGCCCCGGTAAACGGTGTTGTCAAAATCATAGCAAATGATGTCCATAATGTCCTCGCATGGTGGGTAATTTTAAATCTGGTAGGTGATGTATACATACATGGCGCTGAAAGTCATTTGGGTATTGGTCTGGAGGATGCGGAAAGTGGGCCAGGCCCGGCTCATTTCCTGGATGAACTGATTGACGCTCTGCTCCACATAAGCCGGCTTGGTCCGGATCTGGTGCATATGCACGCCCCGTTTCAGGGATTTGGGGCCGGTGATGTTCTCCTGCCGCCTCTGAAACTCCTTCACATGCTCAGGCGTTGCCGCCCGCACCGCAGCCATGGCACTGCGCCGCATTTCTTCGGGGGAACATTTCATGGGTTTTCCTCCTTTCCTATGGAGATGAAACAATCATACCCCATTGCTGCTATTTCTGCAATGCTTTCCCTCTGGAAAGGAGGCTTATTCCGCCCCTTCTCCCTGGAGGAAGGGAGCACACAAAGTGGCGAAATCATCCCAGGCGGAAAGGGGAACGGTGCCCTGGCCCAGAGCATCGCTGCCGCCGCCTTTTCCCTCATGGGTCCGGAAAAATTCCTTCAACGCCTGGCCCAACGGCATCATCTTTTTACTCTTTTTCTGAGCGGCAATGACCCCCAGACTCTCGCCCTCTGCAAAGCCCAAAGCCACAAAACGGACGCCCCGGTGGATCAGATCATCGCACAGCGCCTTGCCGTCCTTTTTATCCCAGCCCTCCAGCAGCTGAAGTACCGCCGGGAATGCTTCCTGCTCCGATGCCTTGCGGAACAGATTTTCCGCTGTCTGCTCCAAAAGCTGCCGCCGCAGCTTCTGAACGCTTTCTTCCAGCACAGGCAGACGGTGCAGAGCGTCGGCGATGTGCTTTTCGCAATCCTCCGGGCTTTCTTCATCGGTGTATTTTCCCAGACGAAGGGTGCGCAGATCCTGCTCCAGGGCAAAGTCATGGGCTCGCTGTCCTGCGGCAAAATAGAGCCGGTAGGCTCCCCGTACCATTTTGCTGCCCACAAAGCGCACCGGTCCTACAAGGCCGGTGGAGGGACAGTGGGTGCCGCCGCAGGCATTGCGGTCAAAGCCCTCCACCTCCACCAAGCGGATGCGCTCATGGGGAGTGATCTTGCCCCGCACATCCATTTTTGCGGCCTGCTCCGGGGTATAGTACCGGCAGAAGATGGGCAGATCGGCCTTTACGACCTCTTCCACCCGGCGCAACAAAGCCAGAAGCTCCTCATCCTCCATGGGCCGCTGAAACTCGATGTGGCCCCAAGGGTCCTCCATGCGGGCGATGATGGTGGGATTCTGAAACAGCTGCCAGGCGGCGGCCGAGATCAGATGCTGGGCGGTGTGGTGCTGCATATGGGACAGACGGATATCCAGATCGATGCGGCAAAGCACCTCATCTCCCTCCAGAGCCTTTGGGAGAATGTGGCGGATTTCCCCCTCTTCTTCGTACACATCCAGCACCGGAATGCCCCCGATGGTACCTTCATCGCACTTTTGTCCGCCTCCCCGGGGGAAGAAGATGGTCTGATCCAGAATCAGGCAGAATTCTTTTCCCTGAGGGCGGCACTCCTGCACATGGGCCAAAAGTCCCCCTTGCAGGGGGGCATCATCAAATATACGCTTTGTCATATCTTTCTCCTGTTTCTCTATTTGTATTTATTAAAGCAGCTGGGTATCGTTGATTTGCAGCTGGAACTGAAGCCCCAGAAATTCGGCGGCTTTGCGGCACATGAGCATCCGGGTGAGGAAAATTTCAAAATAATCCATCACCGCACTGATGCCGGTATCGATTTTCAAAGACAGGGTAATGGTCTTTCGGTCGGGACTGATGGAAAGGCCGGATGTATACACCGCATAGTTGACCCGGTCATGAATGTCGGTGGCCACAGTGCGCACGGCCCGCACCCTGGAGCGGCGCACATCGCTTTTGTCCGCCAGAATCAAAGCGGCAGACACCGGAGTGACGGCGGTGCCAGTGCCCTCATCGTGGTTGCCGATGGCGCAGATCACCTGGGCGATGTCCGCAGGGTCCATCTCCAAGCGGGTGAGGATCTGAAAGGCCATAATGGCGCCGGTCTGGGCGTGAGAAGCCCGGTTGACGCAGTTGCCGATGTCGTGGAGATACCCGGCGATGCGGGCCAGGGTGATGGTGTGTTCATCATAGCCCATCTGTTCCAGGATCTGGGCGGCGGTGGCGGCACAGATGCCGGCATGGGCAAAACCGTGTTCAGTAAAGCCGATGACGCCCAAGGCGTCGTTTCCCATCTGGAGATAGGTCTGCACTTCTTTATTTTCACGGATCTCTTCAAATGTGAGTTTCAAGAAAAAACCTCCTTTGGCCCCGAAGCTCGGGGCGTCCAGGGTTATTGTATCATAGAAATCCCCTGGAGAAAGGGCAGGTTTTGTAAATTTCCCGAAAAGCCGGTAAAAGTGCCCAGTTATACTTTACTCCAAAGAAGGGAGAAACTGTGGAAAAAGACGATTTTCCCCTTCTCCGCTATGCGCCCATGTGGGAAAGGTATATAATGAATGTAAAAGACTTCTGAAAAAGGATGAGGGAAATGGGGATGAAAAAAGGCCGTATCTTTTACGGCTGGTACATCGTGGCCGCCGGATTTCTGGTGATGTTCTGTTCCATCGGCATCGTCAACAACTGCTCGGGGCTTTACATCAAGCCGGTGTGCGACGATATGGGCTTTTCCCGTGGGGCCATGGGGGTCAACATGACCATTCTGTCGGCCTGTCAGATGATCGTGGCTCTGTTTGGCGGAAAGATCTTTGTCCGCTTTGATGTGCGCAACATCATGCGCATCAGCTCCATCGCCCTGGCAGTGAGCTATTTTTCCTATTCCTTTGTCCAGTCTTTGCCCATGTATTACGCTTTGTCGGTGGTGCTGGGCTTCGCCATGGGCGGCATTGCCGCCATGCCTCTTTCCATCCTCATCGGCAACTGGTTCCGGGAAAGACGGGGCTTTGCCATCGGGGTGGCCTTTATGGGCAGCGGCATCGGCGGAATGCTTTTCAACGCCCTGGCTGGTCAGCTGATCACCACGGTGGGCTGGCGTCAGACCTATCGGGTGCTGGGCATCATCGCCTTCTGCATTCTGGTGCCGGTGTGCTGGCTGGTGGTGCGCACCCGGCCTTCCGACCTGGGCCTTTTGCCCTATGGCCAGGAGAAGGAGGGCGGAAATGCCGCTTCCTTTGACGACCGGGGCATGACGGTACAGGAAGTGGTGCACACCGGCCGCTTCTGGGCATTGTGCCTGGTCACCGCTTTGGGCAACATCAGCCTGTGCGCCCTCAACCAGAATGTAACCCCGCACCTGTCGGACGAAGGATACAACCTGCAAACTGCCGCCAATATCTCCGCCGTCATGCTGGGCGGTCTGGCCTGCGGCAAGATGTTCCTGGGCTGGCTCTATGACAAGCTGGGAGCCCGCCGGGCCACGCTCCTGGCCAACTGCTGCACTGTGCTGGGGGTGACGGGCGCCTTTTTCTGCCGCTTCCCTGTGATGATCGCCGCCATTGTGGTGGGCTTCTCCCTGGGCAACGCCTTCGGCTCGGTGGCCAATCCCATCATCGTGCAGAGCATCTACGGCCGGAAAAATTACAGCGCCATTCTGGGCCTGGTCACCGCTTGCAACAACCTGGCCGGTGTGTTCACGCCGGTGATGATCGGTTCGGTCTACGACTATTTCGGCTCTTATAGCCCGGCCTTTGCCGCCATGATGCTCATTTCTTCCTGCTGCACGGTGGGTTACTTTATTTTGCTGGGCAAGCGGGTGGAATACGATTAAGCCGGGTGTTGACAAAATTTCTCCCTTTTTGTATACTCAAAACACAATGAAACAAAAGGCAGGCCTCCATCGCCGGATGGGGGCTATGGACGCCAGACTTTCCATCGTAGGCCGTTGAAGATGGAAAGCTCTGGCGTCCTTTTTTTGCAAACGATGGAGGGAAATCTATGGACAAACACAGTGCAGGGAAGGAGTTTGCCCGGTATGCCAGCCTGAATATGCTGGGAATGCTGGGGATCTCCTGTTATATCCTGGCGGACACCTTTTTCATTTCCCGGGCCACCGGGGCCCAGGGACTGGCCGCCCTCAACCTGGCGTTACCGGTTTACAGCCTGATCCACGGTCTGGGGCTGATGCTGGGCATGGGCGGCGGCATCCGCTATTCCATCGGCAGGGGACAGGGGGACCGGCAAAGCGGCGACGGCGCTTTTACCCAGGCATTGTGCCTGGCCCTTTTCCTGGGGGTGCTTTTTTCCCTTACCGGCCTCATGTTTGCCCGGCCTTTGGCCCAGGCTTTGGGCGCCCAGGGGAAAGTGCTGGAAATGAGCAGCTCCTATCTCCGGGTGCTCATGGTCTTTGCCCCGGCCTTTATGCTCAACGATGTCTTTACCTGCTTTGTGCGCAATGACGGCGATCCCCGCCGGGCTATGGCCGCCATGCTGGGCGGGAGCCTATCCAATATTCTTCTGGATTACATTTTCATTTTCCCCTGCGGTCTGGGGATGTTCGGCGCCGCTCTGGCCACTGGCGCGGCTCCTTTGATCGGCATCGCCATTCTGTCCCCCCACTGGCTGAGCAAAAAGAGCGGCTTCCGCTTTTGCTGGCGGGAAGGGAAGCGGGCCCCGCTTTTGCAAATGGTTTTGCTGGGCATTCCTTCCCTGGTTCCTGAAATTTCCTCCGGCGTGGTCATCGCCGTATTCAACACCATCCTCCTGTCTCTTCAGGGGGATGTGGCGGTGGCAGCCTACGGAGTGGTGGCCAATCTGTCCCTGGTGGCGGTGGCTGTGCTCACCGGCCTTTCCCAAGGAATGCAGCCCATTCTCAGCCGGGCCTATGGCGCACAGGACAAGGAAAATCTGCGCCATGTTCTTTTCCTGGGGCTAATTTGGTCCCTTGCAGCCGCCTTGCTGATGGAAGCGGTGCTCACCCTGGGCGCCCAGCCTCTTACCGCGGTGTTCAACAGCGAAAGGAACGCTCTTTTGCAGCAAATGGCCTCCTTTGGGCTGCGGCTCTATTTTATCGCCCTGGCTTTTGTGGGCATCAACACGGTGGCCGCCACCTATTTTGCCGCCACCCAGCGGGCTATGCCCGCCCATGTGATCTCCCTGTCCCGGGGACTTGTGCTCATTGTACCCATGGCCTTTTTGCTCTCCAAGCTGTGGGACCTCACCGGAGTCTGGCTCACTTTTCCCGTCACCGAAGGGCTGGTGGCCCTCTTTTCTGTCACTTTGCTGTGGAAAGGAAGAATACAATGATGGATATGACCACCCCGCTGCAAACCCGCCGGCTTCTGCTGCGCCCTTTTTCCCTGGACGATGCTCCCCAGGCCTTCCGGATTTTTTCCGATCCGGTGGTCAACACCTTTCTGCCCTGGTATCCGGTGGAAACTCTCGCTGAGACCCAGGTGTTTTTGAAAGAGCGGTGGCTTCCCACCCAACAGGCGGGAGCCTGCCGCTATGCCATTTGCCTGGCGGAAAGTGGCCAGCTCATCGGTTATATACAGATCAGCCCGGGGGAAAGCCACGACCTGGGCTATGGATTGACCCGGGAGCACTGGGGCAAGGGATATGCCGCCGAAGCGGCCAGGGCCTTGCTTCCGGTGGCCCGGCAGATGGGTCTGCCTTTTCTCACTGCCACCCACGACAGGAAAAACCCGGCCAGCGGCCGGGTAATGGAAAAGCTGGGCATGACCTATCGCTATTCCTACGAAGAACTGTGGCAGCCCAAAAACATCCTCGTCACCTTTCGGATGTATCAGCTGGATCTGTCCCCGGGCTGTCCCACCTATTCCGGCTATTGGGAGCGGTATCCCCAGCATTTCATCGAACAACAGCCATAACGAAAAGGAGAGGGAAATCCCTCTCCTTCGTATCGAAAAAGTGGCTTCGGCCACTTTTTCGAGTTTTTGCAAGGGTCTGCATGCACGCCTTCGGCGTACACTGGCCCCTTGAGAAGTGCAAAAAGCCACGCACCGGTCGCGGCTTTTTGCCAATCAATAGGGGCCGGACTAACCGCTCCCTCTGATCAGATCCGCTTTTTAATAACTTAAAAGCAGGGAACTCTTTATCCTTTTCGTTATATTATAATGAGTTTCTCCTGATGGTGATAAACATACTCACAGGTTTCTCCGATGTGCACATCCTCCTCCAGGCTGATGCGCACCAACTGGTCATTCCACTCAGGCACCTTCCCCCTCACATTCAGCTCCAGGGCGTGGCTGGAATGGAGGCCCACCGGGTATTCTCCCCGAGGATAAATGCTGTCCTGGTAGTCATAACGGCCAATGATGGGGCCGGGGCCATGGCCGAACACGCCCAGGCCGTGGCAATAAAGCTGGGGACACAGGCCCTCTGCCTTGCCCTGATCCACCGCTTTGTGGAACACCTGATTTCCCGGTGTACCAGAGAGGAAATGGCTGCGGGTGATTTCCTGGAACCGGCCGCACTGGGAGAAAAGCTGCTCCAGGCCCTGGGGCGGGGTAGTTTCACCAGGACGGCGCACATAAGCCATCCACTGCTTATCGGTGAGCACCGGGATATATTTCAGCATGACGCCGATGTCACAATGGAGCAGATCTCCCGGCTGAATGACTCCTTCATTGGAAAGGCCCTCCAGCCCCTGGCGCTGCAGATCCACATCGGGGCCAAACCAGAAGTCCAGCTGACAGGCAGCCATCACATGGCGCATAAACCACTCCACATCCTGGGTGGTGGTCTGTCCCGGAACAATCACATCCGGGGAATAGGCAGCCTTGATGATGTCCTCGGTGACCTCCACCAGGGTTTCCATCACCTTGTGTTCTCCCGTTGTCATGGTCTCCAGGAAGCGGGTGGACAGTCTCCCCGCCGAGCACAGCCGGTTTCTCCAGGGGGCGGGCAGCTCTTCTTCCAGCATCTGGTAGAGCCCGGCGGAAAGGCCGTCGCAGAAACCGCCGGCCTGGGGCGCCATATTGACGCCGATCTGCTGGGGATCGTACTGTTTGAACAGCCGGGCAAGGCCCTGGCACAGGGTTTCATCCCCTTCTTTGGAGGGGGTGTAGAACTTGGCCATCACCTGGGAAGGCATCCCCCAGCTGAGAGCGCGCACCTGATCCCCTTGCCGGAAAAACAGCAGGGCGGTCTGGCGGCGGGCGGTGCGCCGGTCCCAGGTCATCAGGGCCTTCATGGCCGGGTCCTCGTTGTTTTCCTGGGCCAGCACCAGCCAGCAGTCCAGCCCGGTCTCTTTCATCATGTCGGGCAGCAGAGCCAGCCGCTCTCCCAGCAGCTTTTCCTCCAGGGCCGCCTGCTTTTCCAGCGGCAACAGCCCCCGGCTTTCCAGCTTTTCCAGAATACGGGCGATCACGGGATGATCCATCACGATTCCTCCTTCTCTTTTTCTCCCAGGGTGACGCTGGCTTCAAAGCAGCGCCGCCCTCCTTTCTTACCGCAGATATAATAGGTATCTTCTCCGGTTTTTCCCAGGAAAAGTTCCATGGTTTCTCCCAGCCGCAGCTCCTCATGGTAGGAGATGGCCATACGGCGGATGGGACGCTGACACAAAACCTCCGGCGGCAGCACATCGCAAACCAGATCGGCATAACAGGCGTTGTTCAGATGCCCATTCCGGTCAGTGCGGGAATAGGCGGCGGTATACTCCCCGGCAGGCTCAAGCTCGGTGCTCCGGGGGATGGACAGATCCAGGGTGCGGTTTGCTTCCTCTGAAAAGGGGAAAGCCAGCGCTTCGGGATGGGTGCGGAGAATATGCCGCTGCTTCACATCGATGAGCACCCACCGGGCATCCACCCGGCAGACCTCCCGGCCCTCGGCATCGGTGATGGTGGTAAAGCGGCGATACACTGCTCGCTGGGGAACAGCAGGCTCGGTGACAAGGCGCAGGCGGCTCCCGGCGGCGATGGGATGGACATATTCCAAAGCCAGTTTGGCCATGACAAAAGCTGTGCCGGTTTCCTGGAATCGGTCTGCGGTCAGACCCTCGGCATCACAGTGGTCGGTGCTCACCTGCTGCACATGGCGGAGAATGGCTCCCACCGGCCATTCATCGTGGATATCACATTCATATTGCTGTGCAATGATTTCTTTTTGGTATGACATGACGCAACTCCTTTGTGCAAGGGCCCGTGGCCCGGTCTGATGCCATTATACTCTTTTTTCGCCCCCAGAGCAAACAGCTTGTCAGCAAAAGGGGAGCAGGATATAATAAAGAAAAAACACGCCCCCAAGGGAAAAGGAGAACGATTATGGAAGAAATCACCATTGTCCAAGGGCTTGAAAATGCCCCTCTTGCCCGGCCCATCCGGGAGGAAATCTTTTTGCAGGAGCAAGGATTCAGCACAGAATTTGACGAGGAAGAAGAGCGGGCCTGGCACCTGCTTTTGTTTCTGGATGGTGAGGCGGTGGCCACCGGCCGTCTGTTCCCCAAGGACGGGGAAGATGGAGTCTATGTGATGGGCCGTGTGGCGGTTCGCAAACCCTACCGTGGCCGCCATCTGGGACAAAAGGTGGTGCAGGCTTTGGAGGAAAAGGCCCGGCAGCTGGGAGGAACGGGCATCTACCTGGGCGCCCAGACCCATGCACAGACTTTTTATGAACAGCTGGGCTACCATCCCTGTGGGGAAATTTTTTATGATGAGCACTGCCCCCACATCCCCATGGAAAAGTCCCTATGAGCAGCCTGGAGGCGGTATTTTCCGAAAGCGCCGCAGGAACCCTGGCCTATGCCATGGCCGCTTCAGGGAAGGATTACACCCTGGCCAGTGCCATCGGTGTGATCTGTTCCCCAGAGGAAGAACCCCTTTCTCCCGGGGAACAGGAAGTTTTGCTCCACAGGGAAAAAGCAAGACAGCAGGCTTTGTGGAAAAAGGCCATTCCACTGGCAGGAAACCGGCAGAACATCTGCCCGCTCTCCCTGGCCCTTACCCTAGGGGAAATTGACGAAGAGGGGATCGGCCCCAAACGGCAAAAGGTCCTTTCCCGCCTGATGGATATTTTCCCCCAGGGGAAAGAGGCCGCCGAAGAGCTGACCCTCCAAAACCAAAAGAGCCTATGTGCCCTGGAAGAAGGTGTCAAATCCAGTCAGCCCATCCGGGTATGGGTCAGCCAGAACCCAGAGGAGCTTTGCGCTTTCCACTGGCTGATGGAGCGTCTGGAGCCCTTTTCTCCTCAGGTGGATGTGGTATGGCTGCCCCCGCTTCTCCCCGGAGAAGAACAGCCTTTCATCCCCACCGGCTGGGGCGAAGTGCCGCCCTGGCTCTGGGGAGCACTCTCTCAAAAAACAGAAGCGCTGGAACCCTGGCAAGCGGCGGCCTTTTCCCGGAAGTGGAAAGCGCTGAAAAGGGAAAATGCCCCGTTGCGAGGTGTCATCGCCGGGCAGATTTTCAGCCTGCCGGAAGATTTTTACGACAGTTTTCTCCGCCAGGAGCTCTTGAAACTGCCGGAGCAATTTGAAGAGGCCGTCCTCATCGGCCGGCTGCTGGGCCAATACCCCATGGGTATGGGGGATGCCTTTTGGGCCCTGCGTCTGGAAGAGTGGATTGACCAGGGCCGCCTGGAGCCTTTGACCGCGCCGGAAGAGGGGAGCCCCCTCTATCATCGTATGCTGACAAAAAGAGAGCAGAGCCTTTGAACAGCTCTGCTCATACTGTCGAAAAACCTTGTTATGCTTGTTATGTAAGAGGGATTTCACTCTGCCCTCATCAATCTGCAAAAAGCCGCGACCTGTGCGTGGCTTTTTGCACTTCTCAAGGGGCAAGTGTGCGCCAAAGGCGTGCATGCAGGCCCTTGCAAAAACTCGAAAAAGTGGCCAGAGGCCACTTTTTCGACACGCTCAGCAGAGCCGCTGATGGCTCTGCTCTTTTTTTACTCTTCTTTTTGAGGGAGATAGGACAAAGTCAGGTAATCTTCATCCAGGCACACTGCCGCTTTCGCCCCTTCCTTTTGGAATAAAATCCCTTCCCGGCCATCCAGCAGAATGGTTTCACCGGTGTCCTCATAACCGGCGCTTTTCAAAGCGTCCTGTACCCACTGGCTGGCCCCAGCGGGCAAAAGCCCGGCGTCATACCACTCGGTGGGGCAGCTTGTTCCCTCCGGCCCTGTCAGGGGCAAAAACCGGGAGGGAGCCATTCCTCTTGTGGAAAAGAGCATCCGGCACCCCAGATCCTGGCAGAATGCGGCGTAGTTTTCCGCTCCTCCGGTATGCTGCAACAGCCCTGCGGTGAGAGAGGGGAGACCGGTATCCTCTTCCTTTTCACGCAGCACCAGAAGCAAGCACTGGCTTCCCCGCAAATCGGCAAAAAGGAAAGACCACATCCCATCTTCCCGGCTTTCCTCCACCAGAGTATATTGCTGATAGGCCATCACCTGCTCATATTCCTTCAGGCTTTTTTCCAGCGTCTCTTCTTCCCAGCTTGTCAGAGTATGGCGGTAAAGGGACAAAGGCCGCCCTTGGTATTCCCCCTGGCCGGAAACCTGGCTGTTTTTCACCACGGGGAAAAACTCTGCAGCCTGGGGAATGGTGCGCGCCTCAGGATAAGCGGACAGTCCCTCCACCGACACGGTGAGAAAAGGCAAGGCCCGCTGAAACATTACGGCGGCTTGAGCACGGGACAGGGGATAATCCGGCCGGAACAAACCGTCGGAATACCCCTGGATCAAGCCGATCTCCACGGCCTTTTCACAATAGTACCGGTCTTCTGCATCCAAAGAAGCTAAGTCAGGGAATCCGCTGTCCACCCAGGTGTCCGAAGGGGTGAAGCCCAGCAGCCGCAGAAGCATCCGCACCATTTCCAGCCGGGTGAGCTTCTGGTTGGGGCCATAGTTCGTCCCATAATCCTCCGGCTCTATAATCTCTTCCACCAGCAGCTGACGCACATATTTGGCCGACCAGTGGCCTTGCAAATCGGCAAAATCACCTTTTCCCGTCTGGGGCAGGGTGTAGGGCAGCTGGCTCACGGCCTGGGCGGTCATTTTGGCCCCTTCGCCCCGCTTGACCCAGTCTCCCGGACGGAAGGTGCCATCGGGAAAGCCGCCGATCAGCCCCCGCTGGGCCATTTCCTCCACCGCCGGTGCAAACCACTGATCCTGCACATCGGAAAAGGCCCCATGGCTCCCACTTGGCAAAAAGGGCAGAAGCAGGCACACCGCCAGCAAAAAAGCCGGCAGTCTTTTTCCTCTGTTTATTCCCATCTGGTCATTCCTCCTGTTTCAAAACTTCCCTTATGGTATCATAAAATGCCAAAAAAGAAAACGCCCCGACTTTCGCCAGGGCGCTATCATGTCGAAAAAGTGGCATAATCCACTTTTTCGAGTTTTTACAATGGACTGCATGCACGCCTTCGGCGCACACTTGCCCATTGAGAAGTGCAAAAAGCCACGCACAGGTCGCGGCTTTTTGCAGATTGGTTAAGGGTGGAACAAAAAATCCCCTTTTACTATATAATTTTCCCACTGTTTGATGCCCCAGCTTTCGCCAGGGCGCTATTTTACTATTCAGCCTGCCAGAGGGTGAAGCCCTCTTTGATGGTGGAAAGCACCTTGATGTCTTTCAGCTCCATGGGGTCCACCTTCAGCGGGTCTTTGTCCACGATCATCAGATCGGCCCATTTGCCCTCTTCCAGGGAACCCTTGGTCTTTTCTTCAAAATACTGATAAGCCCCGTTGATGGTCACGGCCTTCAGGGCCTCCAGCACCGGGATGCGTTCGTCTTCTCCCATAATGACGCCGCCCTTGCTCTGACGGCACACGGCGCACCATACAGTGTGCCACATATCGGGGGGCACCACCGGAGCATCCTGATGGAAGGTAAAGAGCACGCCCTTTTCCAGCGCCGTGTGAGTGGGGCTGATTTTCATAGCCCGTTCATCCCCGAAGTTCTTCCGGTGCACATCGCCCCAATAATAGGTATGTGCCACAAAGAAGGAAGCGATCATCTGCAAAGCGGCCATCCGCTCCAGCTGATCGGGCCGGACGGTCTGGGCGTGAACCATCACCGGGCGGATGGACTCCTTCTGACGGCAGGCACCCAGTGCTTTTTCATAGGCGTCGATAAACTGCTGGGATGCCGCGTCGCCGTTGCAGTGGGCCAGAAGTTGCACGCCCCGGCGAAGGGCTGTGGCACAAAATTCCTCCACCGCCTGATCGGTATAGATGGAATAGCCCTTGTAGCCTTCCTTGCCTCCCAGATAAGGCTTGGTCATCCAGGCGGTGCGGCCTTGGGGGGAGCCATCCAAAAAGATCTTGTAACCTCCCAGCCGCAGATTCCGCTGATAAGTGCGGTACTGAGCGTATTGATCCAGCAGTTCCTCGTTGTTTTTTAGATCGGCATAGGCCACCACATCCATTTCCAGCAGACCGCTTTTGGCGGCATTGGCCAAAAACTCAAAATCAGCCTGGCCCACTTTGCCGTCCTGACAGGTGGTGATACCGTTGCGGAGATAGACCTGCTGGGCCTTTTTCAGATTGTCCAGCCGCTGCTGTTGGGTGGGCTTGGGGATCTGCCGGGTGCGCTGGATCAGGGCGTTTTCCTCCAGATAGCCGGTGAGGTTGCCCTCTTCGTCCCGGCCAATGCGCCCTCCCGGCGGATCGGAGGCATTGCAGCTGATGGACAGCTCCCGCAGGCCTAATGTATTGGCTACCCCCATATGCCCCGAAGAATGGGTGATGAGCACCGGGTGTTCTCCCACCAGGGCATCCAGCTGTTTTGCGGTGGGATGGCAGCCGCCGGGCAGATCGTTGTGGTCATAGCCCGAGCCGATGATCCATTTTCCCGCCTCCAGATTGTTTTCCTCCGCCCACTGGCGCAGCCGCTCTCCAATCTCTTCCACGCTCTGGCAGCCGGAAAGATTGGCATAGTTCATGGCATCGGCCACATGGGACAGGTGGCTGTGGGCATCGATAAAAGCCGGCATCAGCGTCCGCCCTTTGAGATCCACCCGCTCTGCCCCCTCTTCGGCCATGCTCTCCGCCGTCTTGAGGTCGCCGCAGAACACGATCTTGCTGCGGCGCACCAGGAGAGCTTCGGCATAAAGAGGCTCAGCCATGGTGAGGATGGGGCCGCCATAATAAAGAATATCCTTCAATTTTGTTCACTCCTTTGCTGGGAAAAGCCCAAGGCCAGCTCCAAAAGCACCGGGCAATGATCGCTGCCCAGCACCTGGGAATGGATCTCCGCTTTTTCGATCCGGTCTTTCAGCTCTTCCGATGTGAGAAAATAGTCGATACGCCATCCGGCATTGTTCTGCCGGGCGTTGAACATGTAGCTCCACCAGGAATAGGCGCCCACGGCATCGGGATGGAGAAAACGGAAAGAATCCACAAATCCGCTCTCCAGAAGCTCAGTCATCTTCTGCCGCTCCTCCGGGGTGAAACCAGCGTTTTTCACATTGGTGCGGGGATTTTTCAAATCGATCTCCTTGTGAGCCACATTCATGTCCCCGCATACCACCACCGGCTGCTGCTCCTTGAGACGGAGCAGATAATCCCGGAAGGCATCTTCCCATTCCATCCGGTAGGGAAGGCGTGTCAGCCCCCGCTGGGAGTTGGGGGTATATACATTCACCAGGAAAAACTCCGGGAACCGGCAGGTGATGACCCGGCCTTCGGTGTCATGCTCCGGCAGCCCCAGGCCGTAAGTCACATCCAGGGGTTCTTCTTTGGTAAAAACCGCCGTGCCGGAATAACCCTTCTTTTCGGCGCTGTTCCAATATTGAAAATAGCCGGGGGTGTCCACCTCCGCCTGTTCTTTCTGCATCTTGGTCTCCTGGATGCAGAAAATATCGGCCTTGCTTTCCTTAAAATAATCCAAAAATCCTTTTCCCAAACAGGCCCGCAGGCCGTTGACATTCCATGAGATCAGGCGCATAGGCTTTTTCTCCTTTCCCGGCGGCAAAGCCGCCCCTCTCGGTTTTCTTATTATAGCACAGGAATGAGAAGGATTTTCTGGAATTCAAAGAATGTTCACAGAAATATTTGGACAAAATTTTTATGAGTGAGCAAAAGAAAAGCCCGGCAAAAATTTGCCGGGCTGGAATATTCTTTTTAATAGGCCAGAATCAAGCCCCGGTCTCCTGCATAGAAGGAGGCCAGGCCCCGCATTTCCAGCACGCTGATCTTGGCAAACTGATACCGGCGCTGGCAGGCCTTGCGCAGCATTTCGGCGTCTTCCGGGTTGTTGCACTGGCTGATCACCAGATGCCGTCCCAGGGTCTCGCCCCGTTCGCCCACCATCTCCACCAGCCGGTTGAGGGCCTGGGTCATGCCCCGTACCTTCTGATAGACCTTGATGTTGCCGTCGCCGTCCTCGCCGCAAAGGGGATGGATGTTGAGCATGGTGGCCATCATCCCCACCGCCCGGTTCATCCGCCCGGCGCTGACCAGGGTCTCCAGCGAACCGATGAGGAAATAAAGGGTGTGGCTCTTGCGGAATTCCTCGATCTTTTCCACGATCTCCTCAAAAGGCAGGCCCTCCCGGCACAGTTCGGCCAGCTTGAACACCATCAGGGCCATGCCGGAGGAAGCGCTTTTGGAATCCACCACATGGATCTTCACATCGGGATTTTCCGCCCGGGCCATGTCGGCTGCCATGCAGGCGGTGGAATAGGAAGCGCTGAGCCGGGAGGAAATGGTGACCACGAAGATCTCTTCGGCGCCCTGCATCTCTTTCAGATAGGCGGCAGGGGAAGGGCAGGAAGAACTCCACTGACCCTTGATCTCCCGGGGTTTTTCCACGAAATACCGGGCCGGGGTGGGGTCCAGATCCAGATAGGACAGACCGCCGGGGCCGTTGATGGACATGGGGACCACTCCATATTCAAAAGCGGTCTCCCCAGCGAAAAAGGCCTGGGTCACATCGGAAGAACTGTCGGAGAGGATTTTGTATTTCATGGGAAACGCCTCCTGCAAAAAAGGATTGATAAAATTCCGCTTGTTTGTTATGAGTATACACGAATCTAGTTATAAATACAAGATGTCCCGGATGCTCTGTAAAAAAATTTAAAATCCTCCCCTCATTTGAAACGAATTTGTGAACTTGATTTTCAGTCCTTGACATTTTGAAAGTTTGTGATAGGATTGAGTTAGCACTCGAGGATGAAGAGTGCTAACGCACCGTAAGGCAATCAGAAAAGGCGGTGTTTTGGATGGACCTGTCGGAGCGCAAGAGGAAGATCCTCAAAGCGATCATTGAAAATTATATCGAAACTGCAGAGCCCGTGGGCAGCAAGCTGCTGGCCGCCGAGGCCAAGGGCTCGGTTTCGTCGGCCACCATCCGCAACGAGATGAGCGAGCTGGAGGAAATGGGCTACATCGAAAAGCCTCACACCTCCGCCGGGCGGGTACCCTCTCCTCTGGGCTACCGGCTGTATGTGGATGAGCTGATGAACCGCTGCCGCACCACAGCCCGGGAGATCGAACAGATGCGAAGGGCGCTGGAAAGCAAGATCCAGGAGCTGGACGACACCATGGAAGAGGCTTCGGCCATTCTTTCCGAACTCACCGGCCAGCCCACCGTTTCCCTTTCGTCCCGCCACAATCGCCGCCAGGTCAAGCGCCTGGAGCTCATCCCCATCGCCGAAAGCGACTACGCTTTGGTGGCGGTGACGGTGCCCCCGGCGGTGAACAATAAGGTGGTGCATCTTTCCCAGGCTCTGGAGCCGGAGGAGATCGATGCCTTCTGCCGGGCCGCAAACCTGGTTTTAGCAAAAGAGGGCGGCTCTTTGCGGCTGGATGAACTGGGGCAGTCGGTGCCGCCTGCATCGCCCCTTCACCAGCTCATCACCCAGGCCGCGGAATTTGTGTGGCAGATCGAGCAGCCTTCCGATTCCTATGACATGGTGGTCAAAGGCGTCTCCCGGCTGCTGGGCAATCCGGAATATTATGATGCCCAGAAGGCCCAACCCTTGCTGGAGCTTTTGGGTGACAAGGAAAAGGTATTCGGCCTGGCCCGGGATTATAAGCCCCAGATGCTCAACATCCGCATCGGGCCGGAAAACGGCCAGGGCCCCATGGAGGACGCCAGCTTCGTCTTTACCTCCTACGATCTGGGGGAGGATGTGAGCGGCATCATCGGGGTCATCGGCCCCACCCGCATGGATTACAGCAAAATCGCCTCCCGGCTGCTGCTTCTCAGCCGGACGCTGGGAGGACTCATGCCCATCCGTTTCCCACAGGAACCAAATGGGCAGAATAAAGAAGACCAATAAACAGCAAACAACAAGCCCCCAGGGCAGATAGGTGGAACAGCATGGACAACATGGAGAAGGAAAAAGAAACACAGCAGACAGAGGCTGAGCAGGAAACCTGCTCCTGCCCGGAAAACCAGCCGGCCCCGGAGGCGGAAACTTCCCAGCCCAAGGAGGACTGGAAGGAGCAGTACCAGCAGCTGAACGACAAATATATTAGGGTGCTGGCGGAATATGATAATTACCGCAAGCGTTCCCAGAAGGAGCGGGACAGCGTCTTTTCCGACGCCCAGGCCATGACGGTGGAACAGCTTCTGCCGGTGCTGGACAATCTGGACCGGGCGCTGGAGCAAAAGTGCGCCGACGAAGAATACCAGAAGGGCGTGGAGCTGATCGCCAAGCAGTTCAAAGAAACGCTGGAAAAGATGGGCGTCACCGAGATTGCCGCCCAGGATCAGCCCTTTGATCCCCGCTTCCATGACGCCGTCATGCACATCGAACAGGAAGACCTGCCGGAAAACACCGTCTCCCTGGTGATGCGCAAAGGCTACATCATGGGGGAAAAGGTCATCCGCCATGCCATGGTGCAGGTGGCCAATTAAAAAGCCCCTTTTAACCTGTCAAAAAGGCACTGCCTTTTTCATAATCAAGTCAAAATAAACTCATATAGTTTGGAGGAATACACTATGTCTAAGATCATCGGTATCGACCTTGGTACAACCAACTCTTGTGTGGCCGTCATTGAAGGCGGCGAACCCAATGTGATCCCCAACGCCGAAGGCGCCCGGACCACTCCGTCCGTTGTGGCATTTTCCAAAACCGGCGAGCGCATGGTAGGCCAGGTGGCCAAGCGCCAGGCCGTCACCAACCCCGACCGCACCATCATCTCCATCAAGCGTGAGATGGGTTCTGACCACAAAGTCCATATCGACGGCAAGGATTACTCTCCCCAAGAAATTTCCGCTATGATTCTCCAGAAGCTGAAGGCCGATGCCGAAAGCTATCTGGGTTCCCCTGTGACCCAGGCGGTCATCACCGTGCCTGCCTACTTCACCGACAGCCAGCGCCAGGCTACAAAGGACGCCGGCAAGATCGCCGGTCTGGAAGTGCTGCGTATCATCAACGAGCCCACCGCTGCAGCCCTGGCCTATGGCGTAGACAAGGAAAACGAGCAGAAGGTCATGGTATATGACCTGGGCGGCGGCACCTTCGATGTGTCCATCCTGAACATCGGCGACGGCACCGTGGAAGTGCTGGCCACCGCCGGCAACAACCGTCTGGGCGGCGACGACTTCGACCAGCGGATCATCGACTGGATCGTCTCCGAGTTCAAGAAGGAGCAGGGTGTGGACCTGTCCGGCGACCGGATGGCCATGCAGCGTCTGAAGGAAGCTGCCGAAAAGGCCAAGATCGAGCTGAGCGGCATGCTCAATGCCAACATCAACCTGCCCTATATCACCGCCGATGCCTCCGGCTCCAAGCATCTGGACATGACCCTGTCCCGGGCCAAGTTCAATGAGCTGACTGCCGATCTGGTAGAAGCCACCATGGGCCCTGTGAAGCAGGCCATGTCCGACGCCGGCCTGAGCGCCAATGATCTGGCCAAGGTTCTGCTGGTAGGCGGCTCCACCCGTATCCCCGCCGTGCAGGATGCCGTCAAGAGCATCACCGGCAAGGACCCCTTCAAGGGCATCAACCCCGATGAATGTGTAGCCATGGGCGCTGCCATCCAGGGCGGCGTGCTGGGCGGCGAGGTCAAGGACCTGCTGCTGCTGGATGTCACCCCCCTGTCCCTGGGCATTGAAACCCTGGGCGGCGTTTGCACCCGGATCATCGAGCGCAACACCACCATTCCTATCACCAAGAAGCAGGTCTTCTCCACCGCTGCCGACGGCCAGACCTCGGTTGAGGTCCATGTGCTCCAGGGCGAACGGGAGATGGCCGCAGACAATAAAACTCTGGGCCGGTTCCATCTGGACGGCATCCCTGCCGCTCCCCGTGGCGTGCCTCAGATCGAAGTGACCTTTGACATCGACGCCAACGGCATCGTCAATGTGTCCGCCAAGGATCTGGGCACCGGCAAGGAGCAGAAGATCACCATCACTTCTTCCACCAACCTGTCCAAGGAAGACATCGACAAGGCCGTGAAGGAAGCCGAGCAGTTTGCCGAGCAGGACAAGAAGCGTCACGAAGAGATCGACATCCGCAACAACGCGGAGAATCTGGTCTATTCCACCGAAAAGAGCCTGAAGGACCTGGGCGACAAGGTGACCGACGAAGAGAAGAAGCCCATCGAAGAGCAGATGGAAAAGGTGAAGGAAGCTCTGAAGGGCGAGAATGTGGAAACCATCAAGCAGGAGACCGAAGAGCTGACCAAGCGGTTCTATTCCATCGCCGAAAAGCTGTATAAGGACGCCGCTCCTCAGGAGGGCCAGCAGGCCGAGGCACAGTCCGATGCAAACAATGCCGACGGCAATGTGTATGACGCCGACTACAAAGTGGTTGACGAGGACGAAAACAACAAATAAGCAAGGGATGATAGCCTGTCGG
>OGGQ01001595.1_pt1 | contig 28609 bp, 32 predicted proteins | sample 1571191 | NCBI WGS metagenome assembly OGGQ01 (sample SAMEA2582061, study PRJEB24529) | metagenome | biome: Human gut stool | place: China | collected 2011
AAATATTATGTGAGGTGTTTTTATGAAAAAATCCCTTATTTCAAGTCATTTCGCCCACCACCGCCCTCGTGACAAACTCGTCACATATTATCTGACGGCCTATGATCTGGATGCCCAGCGTCAGAACATGGCGCAGGAAGAAGCATCCCGCATGGAAATGGGCGGCATGGCATGAGTTGGAACGGAGCTCGTGCCAGAGGGCCTCCCGTTTTCTATGGCAGCTGCGCAGATTCCCGTTGACTTGTGGGCAGTCCTGTGGTAGTTGTGTTGTGTACCGACACAGGACGGAAAAGAAAAAATGAAAAATGGAGGTACAAAATGAAAAAACTGCAAATCATGGCGGGTATGCTGTGCGTACTGCTCCTCGCAGGATGCGGCGGAGCCGGAGCATCTGCGAAAACGATAGAAGGAGATCCGCCGCAAGTGGCATCTGCCGCCGCTTCCGGGACCACAGCGGCGCAAAATGGAAACGAAAACCCTTCGGAGGTCGTAACACAAGATGAGGCAGAACGCCCCGGCCCTGTCGATGCGGAGCAGTCGGGAGAAAAGAAAACCACTTCCTCTGCCGGAGAAACAAAACCCAAAGCGGAAGACCCTCCGGTGCAAGTGCTGCCTGCCGAGACTGTGCCGCCTGAAACTCCGCCCACAGGATCCGACCCCTCTGAACCCGTGACGGATGAGGCAGCTCCCCAGCCGGAGGAGAAAGGCTTTGATATAGACTACTGGCTGGCCTACGCCAAGGACTGCGCCGTGAGCATCGGGCTGGTGCTGGATCCTGCGGCTGCCGGCACATGGGACACGCCCATCCGGTGCAGCAGCAAGACGGAAGATGTTTTGGTCGCCTATATCCGGGATGATCTGGCGTACTATAAGGATCAGGAAGGCTGCACCGCCGTCTGGATCTGGGCAGAACAGATCGGAGACGGGCAGTATGAGCTGTTCATCGGACGCGGATAACGGCAGCCATATTAGAGGAAAGGCTCTCGTGGAGGGCCTTTTTCTTATGGCAAAATTTAGGAGAATGGGAGGGTTAATTTGAAACGAATTATCAAGTGCGTAGCGGCGTTTCTGCTGGTGCTGGTGCTGTGTTTATGCCTGCTGCCTACCACAGCTTTTGCGGCATCTAAGCAGGTGTATATTTGGAATTTTCCGCTGTCAGATGACACCTTGAGAACCAGCGGCAAGTGGGGGCATGGGGCGTTAAACCTGCGGTTTGGCTACCATGTGGCAGCTGGCAACTACACGCAGTTTCGGTGCCTGGATTCCTGGCAGGGTGAGGTGGCCTACTGCATTGAGCCGGGTGTGCCGCAGAAAAACTATGATTCCCTTACGGACCACGACGACACATGGTGGGACCGCATGACCCTGCCTGCCGGGCATCCTCTTACGCCCCGTGAGGTGCAGAGGCTGATCGGGCGGGTTATGAGCTACGGCTACCACGGCACCATTGGCGGGGGCTGGTGGGCGGATGTGGAAGCTACGGCGGAGAAAATGGCCTGGGCCTATGCCACGCAGATTCTCATTTGGGAGGTGGTGGTAGGCGAACGGGACAGCAGCTTCTACCATATTGATGTAAAGTCTATGGGTTATACCGAAGCCTTGGAACGGGTGGATAGTACCCATCCCCTGCGGAGTAAAATTCTCAGCTACTATAACTCCATCGTGACCTCGGTGCAGACCCACAGCAAGCGTCCCAGCTTTTGCGGGTCTTTGCCTTCCAATGCGGGGACGCTGGAGCTGAGTTGGGATGGGAGCAAATTTACCGGCAGCGTCGCGGATGCCAATGGGATGCTGGGAAAGTACAGCTTTAGCTGCAAGGACGCGGACTTGGCTTTCAGCAAAAAAGGGAATGTGCTGACGGTTTCCACGGAGAAGCCTATCCCGGAGGCTGTCACCGTGGTGGGCAGCAAAAATGGCACTACCCATGCAGGCGTGGTAGTCTGGGGCGACGGCGTGTGGGGGTCGTCTACCGGTATTCAGGATGTGGTCACCTATTCGGCCAGCGTTCGGGACCCAGTGACGGCTTATCTCAAAATCAAGACCGCTACTATTCCTGGTAGAATTACAGTGAAGAAAGTGGACGCCGAGGGTGCGCCTTTGCAGGGGATTGGTTTTCTGCTGGAATCCTCTGCGGACCAGGTGAACTGGCAGGAGGTGAGCACAGCGGAAACGGGTGCGGACGGGACGGTTTGCTGGGAAGATTTGACAGCAGACGGCGGCACCTACTACCGGGTGACGGAGGTGCAGGCAGCGGAGGGAATGACGCTGCTGGCGGAGCCGCTGTTCGTGGGGACGCTGGACGCAAACGACCGGGACATTACCATTACCGCCTGCAACAACGCGGGCTTTGCGCTGCCCTTTACGGGCGGGGCAGGCTTCACAATTTATATTCTGTTTGCGGCACTCATGCTCGGCATGGGTGTCGGCACGGGTGTTTATTTTTGCAAAAAAACCACGATGAAAAAGGAGAACTGAACCATGAAGAAAACGAAACGACTTTGGGCGCTGCTCCTGGTCATGGTCATGGCCTTGGGGCTTATCACCACGGCGTTCGCGGCGTCGACCATTGATTCCGGGCGAAAGGCATCCCTTTCCCTTTACAAGTACGACATCACGGCAGCCAGCGCAGACGGAGCGTGGGATGCGGCGTCCTATGTCAGCACCGGTGTGCAGGACGATGCCGTTACCGACAAGCTGGCGCAGTACGCCATCCAGGGCGTGGAGTTTAGCTATCTGCGGGTGGCGTCCATCTCCACTTACAGTCAGCGGGAGAGCGGCCAGCACAAGGTGGGTGTTCTGTACGGATTTGCGGACGACGCAGTGCTCCAGGCCATTGGACTGACTAAGGCGGACGCTTACAAGAGAGGGAACGGCGTGTTCTACTTTACCTCCGACAAGCTGAACAAGGCCCTGGCGGATGCTTTGGCCGACAATGCTACCACCGTCAAAAATGCGCTGGAGATTGCCGTCCGGAACGGCGGCAAGGCCATGCCCGAGACGGATGGAAACGGACACAGCAAGGTCAGCGGTCTGGAGCAGGGGCTGTATCTGGTGGTGGAGACCCGTGTGCCGGAGAATGTTATCAGCACCTGTAACCCCTTCTTCGTGTCTCTGCCTATGACCACCATCGACGGCAAAGGCTGGAACTATGATGTGACCGTGTACCCCAAGAACCAGACCGGCAGTCCGAACCTTGAAAAAACTGTCCGAGAGGATAAAAACAGTACCGGCAAGAATACCGGCAGTCTGACCGACATTGCGGATGGCTATGCACATACTGCCACCGCTTCCGTGGGTGATGTGGTGGATTATCAGATCATCAGCACACTGCCCACTATTACCTCTAAGGCTACCAGCCTCACTACCTATACCTTTGCGGACACGATGAGCGAGGGCATCCGCTACAACAGAAGCGATGTGATTATTGAGTTCTTCCGGGATGCCGGATGCACAGATCAGATCACCGCTTGGGACGAGGATTCCGGCAAGTTTGTCGTCAGCTATGATGACGCACAGAACACCATGACCATTGGTATGACAGAGACCGGGCTGGCGGACATCAATGAATCCGCAAGTGTCTACACCGATAGCGTGAAGCGTGGTTACAGCGACTGTACTATGCGGATCACCTATACGGCGACCCTTACCGCTGACGCACAGCTGGGTGATACCGACAACCCCAACGAGGTGGTGCTGACCTGGAAGCGCACCAATACCGGTTACTATGATACGCTCCAGGACTGCTGCCATGTGTATACCTACGGTGTGGATGTGCTGAAGCAGTTTTCGGACGGCAAGGGCGACCTGGCCAATGTTCATTTCCTGCTGCACAACGACACGGACGGCTATTTTGTGACGGCGGAGCTGGTGGGCGGCGTGTACTATATCACCGGCCACGAGGTGAAGGAGGGCAAGGCCACGGCGTTCGTGCCCAACGGGGAGGGGCACATCCGGGTCATGGGTCTGGAGGATGACACCTATACGCTGACAGAAACCGCCACAGACAAGGGTTATGTGCTGCTGAAGGACGGCGTGGAGATCGTCATTACCGCTGCGGAGAGCGAAAGCGCCTGCGATACCTGCGGCGCAAAGCTCCTGACGGCCAGCGGCACCGTCAACGGCGACGCGGTGGACATGGAGGACGGCAATGCCATCGTGCCGCTGACGGTCATCAACAACCCCGGCTTTGACCTGCCTAAGACAGGCGGTTACGGCACTTGGATGTTCACCGTGAGCGGCTGCATGCTGCTGGGCGTGGCGGCGTTTATTGCGATCCGGGGCCGGAAGCACAATAGGAACGACCAGTGAAATGGCGACTGTTGGCGGCGATTTTCGGCATTCTGGCGCTGGGGCTGCTGCTCTACCCGCTTATGGGTGAACTGGTAAGTGAAAAGTATCACTCGGATGTGGAGGCGGTGTACACCGCCGCTATTGCGGACACTGACAATGCGGAGCTGGCCGAGCAGCGTCGGGCGGCGGAGATGTATAACGCCTTGCTGCGGGGTGAGGCGGCAGTCTGTGCGGGAGGGGCTTCTGCTCCTCCCATGCTCTATGCGGGGCAACTCACCGTGGGCGGGGCCATGTGTACTATCGACATCCCGAAAATCGGCGTGTATCTCCCGGTGCGGCACGGCACGGGAGCGGAGACGCTGGAACAGACCGTGGGGCATGTGGTGGGGACTTCTCTGCCTGTAGGCGGGGCAGGCACCCATGCGGTGCTGTCGGCACACAGCGGGATGGCTTCGGCAAAGCTGTTTTCGGATATTGACCAGTTGGTGAAAGGCGATGTTTTCTATATCCATGTGCTGGGTGAGGTGCTGGCCTACGAGGTGGACCAGATCGCCACGGTACTGCCTTCGGACACATCGCTGCTGCAAATCGAGGACGGGCAAGATCTGGTGACGCTGGTGACCTGTACGCCCTTTGGGGTGAACACCCACCGGCTGCTGGTGCGGGGACATCGGGTGCCGTATGTGCCGGAGCTGGTGGTAGAAAATGGAAAAACTCCGAAGGCTGCGTCTTCGTGGACGCAGCACTATCTCACGGGTTTGGGCATCGGCCTTGGTGTGTTGGCTGCGGCTGGTGGTATCTGCCTCTTTGCAAGGAGGCGACGCCGTGGGTAAAAAATCTGTTTTGTTGGCGGTGGCGCTGGCCGTGGCGGGGCTTTGTATTCTGCTGTGGCCGGTGGTTTCCGGGCATAGGCTGCAAGCGGACATGAGCGCGGCGGCACAGGGCTTTTTGGAGGAGGCGAGACAGTCATACCCCGAGCTGCTGGCAGACTTGCAGGGATATAACCAGCGCATTTATACGGAGCGGCAGGCGGGACTGGCCGACGCTTTGGCCTGTGAGGAGCCTGCTGTATTGCTGAGAGACTACGGTGTGGAGGACGAGATCATAGGTGTATTGGAGATACCCACGCTGGAGCTGGTCATGCCGGTCTACTTGGGCGCGTCGGATTCGCACCTTGCCGCAGGGGCGGCGGTGCTGGGGAACACTTCGGCACCCATTGGCGGCGTAAATACCAACTGCGTTATTGCCGGGCATAGAGGGTGGTATGGCACGGATTATTTTCGGCACATAGACCGCTTGCAGGCGGGCGATATGGTAACGATTACGAATCTATGGGAAACACTCACCTATACCGTGGTTGATATGAAGATCATCCAGCCGGACCAGGTGGACAAAATCAAAATCCAGCCGGGGCGTGACCTGCTGACGCTCATTACCTGCCACCCCTACGCCAGCGGCGGACGGCAGAGATTGGTGGTGTATTGCGAAAGAAGGAAGTGATGCATTATAGAGCCTATTGGCAAGGCCACATTTGTCGGGGACGATGACATCCTCTATTACGATGCAGAGGCGTTTCTGAACTGCATCCGGGCGGAACTGCCCTACCGGGATACCACCGGGTTTCGCTACGAAGTCCTGACGGACGATCCTACCGTCTGCAAGGCGGCGGATGATATTTTACATGATTTCTTCGGTGAAGAAAATCCATATACGCTATCTGAATACACACAGAAAATAGGAGGGATCTAAAAATGTTTACATCCGAGAAAATGGTGAAATTTCTGCGGGAAAAATACCCGCCCGGCACCCGCATTCGGCTGGTTTCCATGGAGGACCCCTATGCGCCGGTAGCACCCGGCACAGAGGGTACGCTTGTGTGCGTAGATGACGCCGGGCAATTTCAGATGAAATGGGAAAACGGGCGGACTCTGGCCCTCATCCCCGGCCAGGACAGCTTCACTGTCCTGCCGCCCGAACGCAGCGTGCTGAAGTTGTATATGCCGCTGACTGCCGAACTCTACGAGCCGGATGAGTGGGGCGATATGCCGGAGGAGGCGGAACGGCTCACCGGCGGCGAATTGGCATCGCATGAGGACAAGATCCGCAGCGCCTTATTCAAAAATCGCATGCAGGAGGAACAGGTCAGAGGCATCATGTACTGGTACAGAAAACCGGACAGCGTCAACGACAAGGTACATTCCGTTGTCTTCGATGTGGAGCAGCGGCACGGCAGGTTGTGGGGCGTGGCGGAGTGTCAGATCAGCGGTGAACTGTCGGCTGAAGAGCTGGCCACGCTGAAGAAGTACATCTCCGGCCAAGCCTCGGATGGCTGGGGTGAGGGCTTCGAGCAGCGGGAGATCGCACTGGATGGAGGTAGAGAGCTGTATGTCCACCTGTGGCAGGATGAGGACTGGAGCATCCGGACGGAGCAGGAGCGGTTCGAGCCTTACCGGGACAAGCTGCCTCAGCTGTGCTTTACCCTGCTGCCGGGTACGGGGCAGCTCATCTGCGTGAAGCGTGGGGAGAGCGGGTACTATCCCAGCGACTGGTCTACGCCGGATGCACAGGAAAACCGCCGCATTGCGGATGAGCAAAACCGGAAGCTGGGTGTGACACCCGCTCAGGAGGAAGCTATGAAGATCGGCAGCATGTGCGGCTGGGATATCCCCGGCGCAGACCCGGATCACTGCATGGACATCGTGCAGCAGAGAGGAGGCATGGAGCTTGGGTAAAAATATGTCACTGCAAAAGGCAGAGATGATGATGCAATAAATATTAAGACCAATGGGGCCGCTTACCGAAAAGGGACAGCGGTCCCGCTTTTTGCACCCTTTTCGGTGTGCGGCTACAGGAAAGGAGTGCAAGAATGACGAAGGAGACCATCTCCCGGTATCTGGAGAACGGATGCAAGGGACATAAGAATGTAGTCAGCGGCCGGGAATTGGAGCGGGCGCTGGGCATCAGCGGGAACGAGCTTAGGCGAAAGATCAACCGACTGCGGCAGGAGGCCGTACCCATTGCGGCGGACCGGCGGGGGTATTACTATGCGGAGACGGCAGCGGAGGTCTATGCCACCATCCGAAGCCTCGAAAAGATGCGCAGCGGGCTGGACGCTGCCATCTCCGGCCTGGAGCGGGCCTTGGAGAATTTCGGGAAATGAGGAAGCCCACGACCAGGCTTGTGCCCTGGGTGGGCGGCAAGGGGCAGCTCATGTGGGCCATACAGATGCTTTTGCCCAGCCACTACAAGACGCTGGTGGATGTGTTCGGCGGCAGCGGCATTATTACGCTAAACACCGCTGTGCCCAGGGGCTGCTTGCAGATCTATAACGACCTGAACCACGATTTGTATAACCTCCTGTTCTGTGCCAAGGAGCGTCCGATGGAGCTGGTCAGGGAGTTGGGCTTTCTCCCCATCAACGCCCATGACGAATTCGATGTGTTGCAGCGTCAGCTTCGGGGCGAGGACTTCACCATGGAATATATGGAGCAGCAGCTGGATCTGACGGAAATTCTATTGCAGCCGCCCCAGGCGGAGATCGTGCGACAGCTGCTTTTAGAGCGTGGCAGTTTAGGCAACGTGCGCCGTGCCGCGGCGTTTTATAAGCTGCAGCGCTACAGCTATAACAGCAGCGGCGACAGCTATGGCGGAGGCTCCTGCGATATACGACGGTTTTTCCATGATATATGGGAGTGCTCCCATCGGCTGAAAAATGTGGTGCTGGAGAATAAGGACTTTGAAAGTATTATCGCCGCACACAATGATCTGCAGACCGTGGTCTACTGCGACCCGCCGTACTATGAGGCGGAGTGCTATGCGGTGGAATTTCCCCGCAGCGATCACCAGCGGCTCCACGATGCGCTGTCAAAACACAAGGGGTTTGCCGTGGTGTCCTACAATAGCTGCGACTATATCCGGGAGCTATACGAGGATTTTTTCATCCATGAAGTGGAGCGGCCCAACAGCCAGTCCAAAAAGGAAAACTCCATTTACCGGGAATACATCATGACCAACTATGACCCCCGCCGCTTTGCGGCGCAGATGTCTTTCTTCGGCGACTATGACAGCCGGGGCAAATCGTGCAGGCTGGTGCATATACCGCAGTGGCCTTTAAAAGTATAGGAGGATATTCACATGAACAACGAAATGAAATTTGAAAAGAACGGCCTGCTCATCCCCAACGGTGCGCTGGAGGAACTGGGCTTGTCAGGCATCTCCCTGTCTGCGTGGCTGGGGCAGGACCACATCCTGCTTATGCCGCAGGAAATGACGGCGCTGCAGCTGCTGCACGCGCTGGAGGGTTTGTCTCGGGCTTCCGTAGAACTGCTGGGCGCGCTGCAAAAGGCGTGCAGGATGCCCTGCGCAGCCGACTGCGAAAAGAACATGGAGGATATGGCGCAGGTGCCGGAGAATATTCGGCCCCTGCTTATGCTGAGTGGGTGCTGTCCGTCCGCACTGGCACGGCTTTTGGAGGAAGGAGACATTGTCTATGCTGCCGAGTGAGGCAATGTACCCTTACACGGCCAAGGTGGCTCGGGAGCGGGGCGAGTTGGAGCTGTGGCGTGCCAATTTCCGCACCAACTGCGCTTGCGCTGGGGCCATAGAGCTGGCCATCCGCAGGGACTTTGACGGGATGCATCTGGGCGCCGACTGCGCCAAAAGCGTTATTGACCAGTATGGCTACAAGCGGGTAGGCTTTGTGCTGGCCAACACCTTGCAGGAACAGTCCTATAATGGACGCTACCATGAGACCAATAAGCGGTGGAGCCGGACCATCTTCGTCCCCGAAGACGGAGGACACCGGCACACCTTTCTCATAAACAGCCACCCCGCCGTGTTGGACGGATTCGTCAGCGAATACCGGGCAGAGCTGGCAAAGCTGCATCTGTTCGGCGCAGAACACTGTGAACCCAACTCCGGGGAGCAGGATTTTACCGGCAGGGTGCTGATCCTGTCGCTGGATACGCTGCGGGAATCCTACTGGCAGCCGGAGAATCAGCTGTGGCTGGCCCTGAGCGGCTTTGGCTGTCGGCCTCACGCCCGTGGACGCTCGGTACTCTGCACCTGTTTGGGAGACGGTGAGACCACGAGGTGGAACCGCTCTGAGTTCGTGGGCATTATCCGTGACGAGTGTATCCCTGACTGGGCAGCGGAAAAATTGGCCGAGCTGCGGCACGGCATGAATGAAATGACACTGTAAGGAGGACGCAAAATGAGAACTGCAAAGCGTATCATGCTCATGCTGAGTATCACGGCGCTGCTGTGCTGCCTACTGTCTGTGGCGGCTTTTGCCGCAGGCAGCGGCGATGTGGCGGGCGCAGTGGAGAGCACATGGACGGCAGCGTCCAGTCAGATCAAGTCGGTGGTCAACGAGGTGGTATTCCCCGCCATCGACATGATTCTGGCTATTTTCTTCTTCGTGAAGCTGGGGACGGCGTATTTTGACTATCGGAAAACAGGACAATTTGAATGGACGGCTCCGGCTATCCTGTTTGCATGTCTGGTCTTTACGCTGACGGCACCGCTGTATATTTGGGGGATCATCGGGGTATAACGGCGCAAGTCAATATTCCTCTTGCATAATAGCAGTTTAATGGTATAATATAGTTATAAAGCTGCTATGTAAGGAGAGCGAATATGTATATCAAGCCAAGTGCCGCCATTCGGCAGAACTATAATGATATTGCGGAGCTGTGTAAAATGACCGGTGAACCTGTTTACCTGACCAAAAACGGCGAGGGCGATCTGGTAGTCATGGACATCGAGGCGTTTACCCATCGGGAAAAGATGCTGAAGCTGCGGGAAGAATTGCTTGCCGTGGAGGAAGATCGCCTGCACGGCGCTGTGGATCATTCCGTAGATGAGGTGGCCGCCATGATGGAGGTGGCGATCCAGGAGGTACGCCATGCCGGAGCATGAAGCGTATCGAGTGATCGTCTCGAAGCGGGCCGCCCAGCAGTTGGTGGAGCATGCGGCATTTGCCGCAAGGCTGGATGAAAAATTGGCGCACAAACTGGTTTCCGATTTTCGTCAGGCGGCAGTCTCTTTGGAACGATTTCCGTTTCGCAATCCTGTGCTGCGTTCCGAGGTTTTTACGGTCGAGAAGTATCGCAAGCTCATCTTTGACAAATACCACATTTTGCTGTATCAAGTAAAAGATCAGGTGGTCTATGTGGAGTATGTGATCGATGGGCGGCAGGATTATCAATGGTTGCTCACTCCGTGAAAGGCCAAGGGCGTTGGAAACAAAATAAAACTGTGACCAAAAAAACGAATATAGACAGAAGCCCTCTGCTGAATCAGCGGAGGGCTTTTTCATCTACAGCACACGCCTATCTTAGATGCCAAAAAGGCACTGCTGACTTTTTGCAGTCGGCAACGCCTTTTTGATTTGAGCCTATTTGCTTAATACGCAAAATCTGTTCCCAAGTTCATTTGTCTGGACATATCGTTGTGTACTGCCTCCACTTATGCTTGACATTGTCATAGATTTCACTGAAGAACTTAGGAGCCCTAAAGCTATTAGTCTTTCAGCTTGATAACCCCGACATTGCGGAGTATTAGAGATTTGTTTGTTATAAACAGCAAATAATAGTTTAATATCGGAAACAAACATACGGGAGGTCACGTCGGCAAGTTCACAGAAAGTATCCCAATCTATTTGCTCTTCCACATATGCTCTAAAAAAACGTGCTAATATCTCAGATTTTTTTAAATCAACATTTGAATTTAAAACTATTAACACACGTCCAAGTTCTTCCTCTGCAAATTTAGGATTATTGCGAAGATGTTTCTTGTATTTTTGGAGTTTATCGGGAGTTATGGATTTTTCATTGAAGGTATTGATGAATTTAATGGTTTGCTTTAAGAGATTTCTGTCATGCAAATTTTGGGCCGTCTTACCTATGCCGACTAAAACGCTAACGACAGGGATGCTTTTGAAAACGCCATCGTCTAAAAGACTGTCAATGCCTAATTCAGCCATATCGATGCAAGCATCACTCAGGGTAGAATCCAACAATGTGGTTTCAAACGCAGGAACTATTTTGTCCATAAGTTCTTCCTTTCATTTGGGCTTCGGGGCTTTGCGTTTTTAGTTTCCCTCCCTGTTCTTTACCAGCGGAGAACAACTCATACATATATCTCTTAAAAGTATATCATACAGAGTTGCGATTTGCCAAGGTGAACAAAGCAAATAAAATTAGAGCATGAAAGCAAAGCTTGCTGACAAAAAGATGAATTTGAAGTGCGCCAAAACCGTATCAGAAATTACAGCAAAAAATGCAAATCGCTTTGTGTTGTTGCACAAAGCGCAATCATTCAAAGTTGGCTTTGTAGTTGCACGCCCCTATATCTGAGTAATTTTCAATCAATGAAGATTACCCAGTTTTTCTATTTTCGGAGGTGATTTATTGTTTATATGGGACTTTGTAGCGGACAAAATACTGGGTCAGATCGTGGACTGGTTTTACAGTCAGGTGGTGGGTTTTCTCGGAAATTTCTTTTCGGAGATGGGCAGCATGGGCGCAGAGCTCTTCGAGATGAACTGGGTGCAGAGCGTGGTGCTGTTTTTCTCCTATTTGGGCTGGGCCCTGTTTGCCACGGGACTGGTGGTGGCTGTGTTTGAATGCGGCATCGAGTATTCCGCTGGGCGGGGCAATGTGAAAGAGACGGCGCTGAATGTCCTTAAGGGCTTTCTGGCCGTCTCTCTTTTTACCCAGGTGCCGGTACGGCTCTATTCTTTGGCAATTTCCTTGCAGGGCACCTTGACGGCGGGCATCACCGGCTTTGGGTCCACCAGCATCGGGGATGCGGCAAAGGCGGCGCTGACAGATCTTGAAAACCTGGAAAGTCTAACGGAGTCCACCTATCCCCTGCGGGGCTTTGGGCGGGAGACCAGCGGGCTTATGGTTCTTTTCTGTCTTATCCTCATGGCCTATGCGGTCATTAAGGTGTTTTTCAGCAATCTGAAGCGCGGCGGTATTTTGCTGATCCAGATCGCCGTAGGGAGCCTTTATATGTTCTCCGTGCCCAGGGGATATGGAGACGGATTCGTCCAGTGGTGCAAGCAGGTCATCGGCCTGTGCCTCACGGCGTTTTTGCAGGCCACCATCCTTGTGGCCGGGCTGATGGTGTTCAAAGACCACGCCCTGCTGGGCTTGGGACTCATGCTCTCTGCCGGGGAAATTCCCCGCATCGCTGGGGCCTTTGGGCTGGACACCACCACGAAGGCCAATCTTACCTCGGCGGTTTACACAGCTCAGAGCGCCGTCAATATTGCCCGGACGGTGGCGGCCAAATGAGGTGCATTACTATGGGCAGCCTGTTTGACGGCATTGGCGGCTTTCCGCTGGCGGCTATACACAACGGTGTCATCCCCCTATGGGTCAGCGAGATCGAGCCGTTTCCCATTCGAGTCACGCAGCAGCGGCTGCCGGGGATGCTGCATTATGGAGATATTACGAAGCTGGATGGGGCCATGCTGCCGCCGGTGGATATCATCTGCGGCGGCAGCCCGTGTCAGGATCTGTCCGTGGCCGGAGCCAGGGCCGGGCTGGCCGGAGAGCGCTCCGGCCTCTTCACGGAACAGACCCGCATCGTAAAGGAGATGAGAGATGCAGACAGATCACGAGGCCGGGCAGGTATCCATATTCGGCCCCGATTTATGGTATGGGAAAATGTGCCGGGAGCCTTCTCCAGCGGAGAGCGGAAGGGCGAGGACTTCCGCATCGTCCTGGAAGAGATCGTCCGAATTAAGTGCGGTACCGTTCATGTCCCTGGACCTTACCCCTGGGCATGGCAACCTGCTGGGCGAATCCTACTGGGAACTGATTTCTCCCTATGCTGGCGGTGCCTGGACGCTCAATACTGGGGTGTCCCCCAGAGGCGCAAGAGAATCTTCCTTATCGCAGATTTTGCAGGGCGCACCGCCGACAAAGTATTATTTGACGCCGAGGGCTTGTTTGGGGATACTGCGCCGGGCGTTTGAACGGGGCAAAGCGCTGCCAAAGAAGCTGGAACGGGCGCTGAAGATCCAGGCGGGTCTTGCGCTCCCGGACGGCCAGATCACAGATATAGATGCCTATCACATCAACCAGCGGGACGAGGGCATCGACCTGCAAGGGGTGTCTGGTGCTTTGATGGCCACCTCAAATATGCAGATGCAGACTTTCGTGACGCAGGCAAGTGAAAACACTGAGGGCTTTGACGGCTACAACGGAGACTTGACCGGCGATGTGGCAGCGACCTTGGGCGTGAACTGTGGGATGTCCACCGGCAGGAATGGCGTTATAGCCTTTGCGGCCAACCAAAGAGATGAGGTTCGTGACTTACATGATGTGGCGGGTGCTCTAAATGCACAGCCGGGAATAAAACAGCAGACATTTGTCGCCGGTTTTTCTGCAGGTGCCGGAGCCAGTGCCGGGAGCATCGGATACCACGAAAGCGTTGCTCCGACACTGAAGGCGGGTGCCAGTGGGAACTGTATGCCATCTGTGCTGTGCATCAACGATCAAGGCGGTCAGGTCATGGAAATTTCTGAGAATATGACGGGCACACTGCGGGCGCAGGAGCACGGCCATCAGCCGTTGGTGTATGAAAACCACGGCATTGACAGCCGCTACCGGCAGATGGAGGAGGTAGCGCCCACCATGTCGGCCCGCTATGGGACGGGCGGAAACAATGTGCCGCTGGTGGAGCAGGAACCTGTGATCTGCATTACGGGAAATGCCATAGACCGCCAGCCACAGAACGGCGGGAACGGCATCGGATACCAGCAGGACATCGCCTATACCCTGACTGCCACAGATCACCATGCGGTCTACAGCCGCCAGCGTGTGGATGACTTCAGGGAGAATGCTGTGGTCAGCACACAGAGCGCACGGCAGTGTAAAGATGCCGTCGATCTCGTTTGCCAAAAGGCAGATGTCCATGCCCATCTCATTCGCCGCCTGACTCCATTGGAATGTGAGAGATTACAGGGTTTCCCGGACGGGTGGACGGACACCCCCGGTGCATCCGACAGCGCAAGGTATAAGGCCTTGGGCAACAGTGTGGCCATCCCTTGTGTGGACTTCGTGATGCACTGTTTGGTACAGGCGGTCCAGATGAGCGAAAATATTCGTTAGACTTGTCCGGTATGCTGCCTCTGCGCTTCTATTCTCGTTAGACTTGTCAATAGCTTTCGCGCCGCAGTTGGGCTATGCTTTGCTTGCCTCGGGAGAGGCGGAAAGGAGCAGGCTATGGAAGAAAAGAAGAACCTCTGCGCACCCATCCCGCTGTCGCTGCACCAGCGGCTTCGGGCGGAGCAGGAGCAGCGGGGCCAGACCCTGGCCGACTACATCACGGACATACTCAGAGAACATTTTGTAGGAGGAGCACGAACTATGAACGCCAACAATCGCACCATCGCCTTTCAGGTACCGGAGGAACTCTTCGGTCGGCTGAAGGACTATCTGGCCAGGAACGGCCTGAAGCAGAAGGATTTCATTCTGGGTCTCATTGAGCGCGAGCTGAATGATGCCGGGAACGAAGAATAAAACGCACAGAAGCCGCAGGCACACACCTGCGGCTTCGCTTTTGGGAGGAAAACTATGTATCTATACCCCGAAAATTTAACGGCCCGGCCTATGCTGTGGCTGTGGACACTGCGGGATGTGGCGTGGATCGGGACAGGGCTTTTGCTGTCGGTGCTGGCGCTGACCCAGACCGGCAGCATGATCCCCTTGGTCATTACAGCGGCGCTGGCCTTTCTCTGCATTCGGCACGGAGGGATCAGTATGCTGGACTTCCTGCGCTATGCTGCGGCATTTTTCTTTTTCGGACAACAATATTATGTGTGGAGGGAATCGGCATGAGCAGGAAAAAATCTACCCGGCAGCTCATCGGCATCGATGATATTAAAAATGACAGCGTCGTAACGGCGAACGGAGAGCTGGCCTTCTACTTCGTTCATCCCAGCAATCTGAATGTTTTGCCGGAGCAGGGCGTCCGGGCAAAGGTGCAGGAGCTGTTGGGCGTGCTGAAAGGCATGGCGGAACTGGAGCTGCTGGCCCTGGACTCCAAGGAGTCCTTTCAGGATAACCGCCAGTTCTACCGGCAGCGGCTGGAGGAGGAAGATATGCCTGCCATCCGTGAGCTGCTGGTGCAGGATCGCCAGCATCTGGACAGCGTCCAGACCACCATGGCCTCCTCCCGTGAGTTCTGCTTCGCGCTGCGACGCAGAAAAACGGACGGGACCATGAACTATGCGCCCCTGGAGCAGCAGTTCCGGGACTGCGGATTTGTCGTTCAGCGTGCGGAGGGCCAGCGGCTTCTGGAGCTGCTGGCTATTTATTTTGAGCAGGACGCCACCCACGAGGTATTCTCCTTTGTAGACGGGGCGCAGTGGCTGACAGCGGAAACGGAGGTTTGAAATGCGAATTCTGAAAGTGGAGCCGGGAAAAGCTCCGTATGCGAAAGAGATGGAGGAGGGCCTGAAAGCCATCCAGCGGGAGGTAGAGGGTCTGTTCCAGCCTCTCTCTATGGGAGACGGCGTCATCCTCTGCTGTAACGACGAGGGAAAACTGAACGGCATGCAGCCCAACCGGCGGCTGGGAGATGACATCATCTGCGGGCCTTTCTTTTTGGTGGGAGATGACCATGCAGGGGGCTTCTGCTCCCTGACGGAGGAGCAGATACAGCGGTATACGCAGATGTTTCAGGAGCCGGAACAGTTTACCGGGCAGGAGCCGGAACTGGAGCCGCACATAGAACTATATATGTGGTGAGGAGGAAAAATGAAGAATCCATTTTCTAAAAAGGCACCTTCCCAGCAGGAAGCGTTCCTCCGCACTTATCTGGACCGCATCGCACCGGGGGTTGTGAAATTCGAGGTGGACCATTACATCTTCGGCAGCACCTACCGCTGCGTGTGGGCGCTGCGGGAATATCCGGCCAGCACCGAGGTCCAGGCGCTCTTGCGGGAGCTGGGCGAAAAAAGCGGCGTGACGCTGCGCATTTACTGTCGGCAGGTGTCCCCCGGCGAGGAGGACAGGATCATTGACAACGCCAACAAGAAAAACAAGCTGGACGGCTCGGACCCCAACAAGCTGCGGCAGGCGGTGGCGGCGGAGAGCAATCTGCGGGATGTGGCGGAGCTGGTGCATAAAATGCACCGGGAGCACGAACCGCTGGTCCACTGTGCCGTGTATTTGGAGATGACGGCGGACAGCAAGGAACGGCTTCGTCAGCTCCAGACCGATGTACTGACGGAGCTGGTGCGCTGCAAGCTGAATGTGGACAAGCTGCTCCTGCGGCAAAAGCAGGGATTCTGCTGCGTCAGTCCTGTGGGCAGTAATGTGCTGGGCCGGGAGTTCGAGCGGGTACTCCCCGCCAGCAGCGTGGCCAATCTCTATCCCTTCAATTACTCCGGCAAGACAGATCCCAACGGCTTTTACATTGGGAAAGACAAGTACGGCAGCAACATCGTGGTGGACTTTGACCGCCGGGACAGCGACAAGACCTCTGCCAACATCCTTATCTTGGGCAACAGCGGTCAGGGCAAGAGCTATCTCATTAAGCTGCTGATCTGCAATCTGCTGGAAGCGGGCAAATCGGTGATTGCTCTGGACGCTGAGCACGAGTTGGAGGAGCTGTGCGAAAACTTAGGCGGGTGCTTTATTGACCTCATGGCCGGGGAAAAGCGCATCAATGTGCTGGAAGTGCGGAGCTGGAACGAGGACACCGACGAGACAGCCCCGGAGGCCTTTCGCAAGTCCACCTTGCTGGCGCGACACATCTCTTTTTTGAAGGACTTCTTCCGGGCCTACAAAGATTTCTCCGACCCACAGCTGGACACCATAGAGATCATGCTGTTCAAATTATATGCCCGTTGGGGCATTACGGAGGAGACGGAACTGCGCCAGCTTGCCTCGGAGGATTACCCCATTCTCTCCGATCTCTATGACCTAATGCAAGAGGAACTGGCCCAATACAAGCCGGGGGCGCTGTACACACAGGAGCTGCTGCAGGAGGTGCTGCTGGGTCTGCACTCCCTGTGCGTGGGGGCGGATGCACCGTTCTTCAACGGACACACCAATATCTCCGGCGACCGGTTTCTGGTGTTCGGTGTGGGCGGTGTGCTGACGGCGGCCAAGAGTCTGCGGAACGCCCTGCTGTTCAATGTACTGGCGTATATGTCGGACCGGCTGCTGACGGCCGGCAATACCGTGGCGGTACTGGACGAGCTGTACCTGTGGCTGTCTAATCCGGTAGCTATTGAGTACATCCGCAACTGCCTGAAGCGTGTCCGCAAGCGGGACTCGGCGCTGGTAATGGCCTCCCAAAACTTGGAGGACTTTGACCAGGAGGGTGTGCGGGAGATGACGAAACCGCTTTTTGCCATCCCGCCCCACCAGTTTCTGTTTAATCCCGGCTCCATCGGCAAGCGGTTTTACATGGACATGCTGCAGCTGGACGAGGCGGAGTTTGAACTCATCCAGCGGGCAAGGCGGGGCGAGTGCCTGTATAAGTGCGGCATGGAGCGGTACCATCTGGAGGTGAAAGCACCGCCTCACAAGGCGGTGCTGTTTGGCTCGGCTGGCGGACGGTGATGGAGGAGGTGACTTTGCTTGAGCGCACAGCTTGTTCGGCTGGCGGCCGCCGTGCTGACCAGCGAAAAGGGCCGCAGGACAGTCGGGTGGGTGCTGACGGCGATTTTGTCGCCGGTGATTTTATTGGTGGCGTTCTTGTGCTGTGTAGGTTCCGGCACAGCCGAGCACAACGGCGCTGTCGTATCGGCGGCGTTCTATGGGACGGAGCTGTCTGAAAGTGTCCCGACAGAATACCGGGCACAGCTCACGCAGATGCGGGGATCTTTCGCCCATCTGGATGCGGCGGTGGCCGAGGTCAATCAGAAAACCGAGGGAAACAGTCTTGACCCGATGCAGGTCAAGGCCGTTTTCTTTGCTCTCTGCTTTGGGGACGATATACTGTCACAGACAGATGCGGATGTGTTCGTGGCTTGCTTCTATGAAACGGAGACAAGGGTGCGGGAGGAGACGGGCGAAACCTATGAGGTGGCCGTACCGCTCCCTATGGAGGACGTCTATGCGCAGCTATCCGTGTGGCGGGGCCGTGCGGTCACGGCAGAGGAACGCTCCAATGCCGTGAAGATCTATTCCATGGTCATGGGCAGCGCGGGCAGCGGTACCTATAACGGGGCCTATGAGCCGGGCGGCAATGCGCCGATGGAACTGGAGGCATCCATGTTTACAGACCCTGCCACAAAGAACAGTGCAGACCTGGCCATCTATGCCGCCAACGCATGGAACTCCGGCTGGGGCTATGTATGGGGTACCTTCGGCCAAGTGCTGACGCCGGAGCTGCTGCAATATAAGATCTCGCAATATCCGGAGGGTGTAGGGGATGAAGCCAACTTCATTCGTTCCCACTGGCTGAACAGGCGCACCACCGACTGCGTGGGGCTCATCAAGGGGTACGGCTGGCTGAACACCGAGACTATGGAGATCCAGTACGGCAGCAACGGTATGCCCGATGTGGGGGCGGACGGTATGTACTATAACGCCGGACGCAAAGGCAGCATCGAGACCATGCCCGACACGCCGGGACTGGCCGTGTGGAAGTCCGGGCACATCGGTGTATATATTGGAAGCGGTGAGGTCATTGAGGCCATGGACACCCGGTACGGCGTGGTAAAAACGAAGCTCCAGGGCCGGGGCTGGAGCCACTGGCTGGAGGTGCCGGGGATCAAGTATGACTAAGGAGGAACAGAAATTGGAAAATAAGAATATCACCATCGGATTTGACGCAGCTAAATTGGATGCGCTGGAGTTTGTGCTCCGCAAGCAGCGGTCTTCCGTGCAGCGGCGCATGGAGGAAGTGCTGCAGCAGCTCTATGAATCGGAAGTCCCGGAAGCGGTGCGGGAGTATGTGGACAGTAAGTCTGCTCCTGCGGCCAGACCCAGGCGGCCTGCAAAAGCATCCGTAACGAAGCAGAAAGAGGGCGATGAGCATGGCACAGCATGAAGAAATCGTCCTGTGGCTGGACCGGAGGTGGAAGAACGCCATTGAAAAGCACCTCAAGGGTGAGACGCTGCAGGAGCATTTGGAAACTGTGCTGGATGCACTGTGCAACCAGCTTCCGCAGCGTGAGTATGAGCGCATCAGCCGTGAGATCTATGCCGAGGATGCCGCAAACCGTGAGGCGGAAGAAGCGGCCCGGACTTATGCCGCCTACCATGTGACGGAATGCGGCCAGGAATGGTACTTCAAAACCTCGCCCGGTGAGGAGCTGTTGGCGGTCGGGAAAAAGCTGCGCGGTTATGTTACGAAGGGCAGCGGCGTGGCGCCAGACAAATTCATCGGAATGTTTTTCGGCGGGCAGCCCATCACAGCAAAAGAGTTTGATGCCCTGACAGCCCTTCGCATGGAGAACACCGGAAAGGTGCGCGGCGTGTTCGATGTGAACTTCGACAAGCGTGAGTTCTCCGCTGTTCACATTATAGATGGTTGGCAGACCTGGGCAATGCGTGATGTATCGGTGGCGGTCTATCACGCCACCCGGTCGCAATTCGCATCTGGCGATGATAAGTGGCGCAAACTGTTGGATCATCTGAATGGCAAAGAGATCACCTCGGCAGGACATCTCTCTGCACGGAATTTTTCTTTCTGTGAGGAGATCATCGAATCGGATGGCAAGCTCAACTTTTATCTGCAGGCGGACTTCGATGTGGATGCTGCCTTCGGTACATTCGTCTGCACCGATCAGAACGATGACTGGCTCAACATCTATGCCAACTACGATGTGGAGCGGGATCGTCTGTGCGATACGCTGGAACTGAACCTCTGCAAGGGAGACGGTTCGGAAGAATGCTGGAGTTACCCTCTCAATGCCGCCGAACAGGAAGTTCTGCTTCACAAGATGGAGGCGTTCTGCCAGCAGCAGACCGGCATGAGCCTGCACGATTTCGCCCGACAGCTTCGGGAGAGTGGATCACAGACTCCCGAAATGCAGATGTAAGCATGGCAGGCAGAGGTTTACAAGGTTTTCTCTTGACTGATTATCGGCGCACCGATATAATAAGAGCGGTGATGTATATGACGATCCAACAGATACTGCGGGAAAAGAACCTCTCCCGCTACCAGCTCTCCAAGAAAAGCGGTGTGCCTTGGGCAACGCTGGCGGACATTTGCTCCGGTAAGACAACGCTCTCCCGATGCAGTGCCGGTACACTCATGAAGCTGTCCTCCACACTGGATATCCCGATGGAGCAGCTCATTACGCTGACCGTGGAGAAACCACAAATGCATGGCGGCAAGCCGACTGACCGAACCTATTTGGAAAAGGACCTGCCCGCCAGTTTGGATAAAGCGCTTCGTGAGTATATTCAGGGCGAAAAGGACAAGGTGTCTTATATGGACTGCCTGTGGGGAGAATTGTATAGTGCGATTAACTCCAATCAGTGGAGCAACGCCATTACACAGGAGCAGGCTGATTATCTTCGCGCAAAATATTTATGAGGGGGTGAGAACCTATGATTGATTTTACCAACTGCTCAGTCAACCGCTTCCGCGCCTACGGCGGAGCCAATGGGAATAAAATCAATATCACCTATCAAGGACATAGTTATATGCTCAAGTTCCCGCCAAAGCCCAGCCGAAATCGGGATATGAGTTACAGTAACGGCTGCATCAGCGAATATGTCGCCTGTCATATCTTTGAAATGTTGGGCTTTCGGACACAGGAAACGCTCCTCGGAAACTATACGGACAGCCGCGGCAAGACAAAGCTGGTAGTTGCCTGTCGGGATTTTACAGAGGACGGAAAACGGCTCATCGAGTTTGCCCATCTGAAGAATACCTGCATCGACAGTGAACAGAACGGTTATGGAAAAGAACTGTCCTCCATTCTGGAGGCCATCGAGGAGCAGAGTATTTATCCCTCCGATGAGCTGCGGCAATTTTTCTGGGACATGTTTATTGCGGATGCGTTCCTTGGAAACTTCGACCGGCATAACGGCAACTGGGGTTTCCTCGTGGATGAGGAGAAGCAGCAGGCAGAGCTGGCGCCGGTCTATGACTGCGGTTCCTGCTTGTACCCGCAGCTTGATTTGGAACGGATGAAAACTGTGCTGCAAGACGAAGCGGAAATCGACCAGCGCATCTATACCTTCCCAACTTCCTCTATCGAAGAAGGCGGGAAAAAGATATCTTATTTTGATTACATTTCCTCGCTGAAAAATCCGGATTGCAATGAGGCGCTCAAGCGTGTCTGTTCAAGAATCGACCTCGATGCGATCCATAACTTTCTCGAAGATGTCCCGGAACTGCTGCCGATCCAGCGTGAATTCTACCTGACCATGCTGACCGAGCGCAAGGAGAAGATTTTGGATTACAGCCTGGAACTTCTGATGGAGCAGGAGCAGCACACTTCGCCGGTGCTGGGGATTTAAAACCAAATATTCTATTTAGAGGGCTTCGCCAATTAGCGCGGCTCTCTTTTTTCGTCTCCGATACATGTAGGCTGAGATGCCGAGCAGGAGATGCCCCGTGTCCGCCCTTGTGGGCCGCTGTGTGGCCTCGTGGGAGCGCGGGAGGGTAAGGATAGCGCCCTGGCAGGTTGAGCGAGGTTTTGGGCCGATTTTCGGTGCGCCGAAATCGGGGCAGGAGAAAGCCTTTGGCGCTTTATTGCGCCATTGGCCCTTACGGCAGCCCGCAGTGCGGACTGCCACGGAGGTTTGCAGCACTTTGAAATTGACGCTGATCATGCGGAGACGAATATGCTTTGGCGCTATTTCTTGTAAAAATGCCTGTTTGCCCCGTGTTTGCAGGGCCTTTGGGAGGCTCTGACACTCAATAGAAGGAGGTGCAGTTCAATGGATAAAAACGGAAAAAGCCGACACTCTGTCTGGCTGTCAGACGAGGTGTGGCAAGAGGTGGACGCATTCTATAAGCTGGATAACTGCCCTACTCGCAACGAGTTTGTGGAGAAGGCGCTGCGGCAGTATTGCGGTCGTCTGCACGCCGAGCGGACAAGTGCGTATCTGCCCCGTGCGCTACAGGAGATGCTGGAGGGCACACTGGGCGTGTTCGGCGACAGGCTGGGCAAGCTGCTGTTCAAGCTGGTGGTGGAGCACAACATGACCAACCACCTGCTGGGCGGAGACATAGACATGACCCGGGACGAGTACAACAAAATGCGCGGTAACAGTGTCCGGGAGGTGGCGGGTACGCATGGCAACATCTCTTTTAGGGATGTGTTGCTATTTCACCAGGAGGAGTAACCGATGGCACGGCTGATACAGAAAAGCGGGTACATCCAAGGAGGCCGTGCGGCAAGATACATGGAGTATGTTGCCAAGCGAGACGGCGTGGAGGTCATTCAAAGCACCGAGCCGGTGACTAAAAAACAGATGCAGTTCCTCACAAAGCTGCTGAAGGACTTCCCGGATGCAAAGGAATTGTTCGAATACAGCGACTACCTACAGACGCCCAACCGGGGTACGGCGTCTGCGTTTATTTCTGCTGCGTTGGATACGCATCTGCATGAATTGGAATCCGAGAGCGGCTATATGGCCTACATCGCCAACCGGCCCCGGGTGGAAAAGCACGGCGGTCACGGGCTATTCAGTGCGGCGGATGTCACGGATCTCAAGGCGGCAAAGAATGAACTGGAGACTCACGCCGGAAAAGTGTGGACCTTCATTTTCTCCCTGCGGCGGGAGGATGCGGAGCGCCTGGGATACAGCAAAGCAGCCGCATGGCAGAACCTATTGAGGCAGGAGAGCCACTCCATTGCGGAGGCCATGCGTATTCCACCGGAGAAGTTTCGTTGGTATGCGGCATATCACGACGAGGGACACCATCCGCATATACATATGATGGCGTGGTCGGACGATCCCAAGGTGGGGTTTCTAACGCAAAAGGGGATCGCATCGATTCGGTCCAAGATGACGAACGAAATTTTTCGGGATGAGATGACGGAGCTTTACATTCGGAAGGATGCCGCCTACAAGGAGAGTATACAAACCGCCAAGGCATTGTTACTGGAGCGCATTCGGGCGTTGGAAACCGGTGCCGCCGATGACCCCGGGCTTGTGAAAGAGCTGCAAGAACTCTCCCAGGCACTGGCGCAGGTCGGCGGCAAACATGTCTATTCCTATCTGCCAAAATCGGTCAAGGCACAGGTGGATGCCATTGTGGAGCGGCTGGCGCAGCTCCCGGAGGTGGCGGCTTGCTACGACCAATGGTGGCAGCTGAAGGACGAGATCGCGGGCTACTATGGGCAGAACACGCCACCCCGCCAGCCGCTAACGCAGCGGAAGGAGTTTCGCTCTCTTAAAAACTGGATCATCCGAGAGGCAGAGGATATCTCGTTTTCCCCGTCTGCTGACAGTGTGGAGCCGGGGGAAAAGCAATCGACAGAGAAAACGTCACCTATCCGTGGCTCTGTTGATGTGCAGCCAGTGGGAGAAACTGTGTCTGCAAGGCATATTCCGGCAAATGTGGTCATGCGGCTGCTGCATCATATGGGGCAGATATTTAGGACGAGTATGCCGGTCATCCCACCTGCGCTGCGAATCGACTCCAAGCGCCGCAGACGGTTGCAGGAGAAGCGCATGGCCTTGGGACACAAGCGAGATGACCACGAGGACGAGCAGCTCCATCATGTCAATGACAATACCATGTAACAGGAGGTATAACGCATGGGGAAATTTGTATATTTCACATCCGCAGAGAAACGGCAGGCCAACGAGGTTGACCTGCCATCTTTTTTGCGTGACCGGGGCGAAAAGCTCCTCAAGGCTGGACGGGAGTACCGGCTGGCCAGCGACCACAGCATCACTGTGCGTGGCAATAGGTGGTATGATCATGCTGCGCGGAGGGGCGGACACGCCATCAGCTTCGTGCGGCAGTTCTATGACAAGACCTTCCCGGAAGCCGTATCCATGCTGCTGGGCCGAGACGGACAGGGCATCATTCCCATTGCAAAGCAGGAGCCGGAGCCGCAGGAGCCAAAACCCTTTGCCCTGCCGAAGCCTTACCTAACTATGCGCAGGATGTATGCCTATCTCACCAAACACAGGTGCATCGACCGGGATGTGGTCACGGCGTTCGTGCAGGAGAAGCTGCTCTATGAGGACGACCCACACCACAACTGCGTGTTTGTCGGGCTGGATGAAAACGGCGCAGCCCGGCACGCACATCTGCGCAGCACCGGCTCCCAAGGCAAAGTATTCCGCATCAATGTGGAGAGCAGCGACATAAAACACAGCTTCCACAAAAACGGGACGGATCGTTCCCTCTATGTCTTTGAAGCACCCATTGATCTACTGTCTCACATTACCCTCTACCCGGCAGGCTGGCTGGAGCACAGCTATGTGGCCTGCTGCGGCACCTCCATCCAGCCCGTACTGGAGCGCCTGCGGCAGAACCCGAAGCTGGACACGGTGTACCTGTGCCTCGATAACGATGAAGCGGGCGAGGATGCCTGCGACGGCATGATGGATACCCTGGAGGATATGGGCTACGATGTAGAGCGCCTGCGCCCGGAGGGAAAGGACTGGAACGATGACCTGCGGGCGAAGCGGGGTGGCCATGGGTAATCTATGGATCCTCCTTGCAGCGGGCGGCATCATGGCGGCGGTCATAGGCTGCTTGACGCTGCTGAATAACCGTTATACCCTCAACAACATCAAATCCAAAACCGTAGGCGACGGTCAGCACGGCACGGCCCGCTGGGCCACCGACACAGAGATCCGCAAGACCTATGCCCTTGTGCCGTTTCAAGTTACAAACTGGCGCAGGGGACTGCACCGCCCGGAAGTGCAGGGGCTGGTGCTGGGCAGCGTCAGCCATAAGCATGACATCACCGCACTGGTGGATAAGGACGATGTGCATTGCCTTATGATCGGCGCATCCGGCGTGGGCAAAACGGCCTACTTTCTATATCCAAATTTGGAATACGCCTGTGCCAGCGGCATGAGCTTTCTGGCATTGGATACCAAGGGTGACTTGGCTCGCAACTACGGTGCCATTGCGGAGAAATACTACGGCTACCATGTATCCGTGGTGGATCTGCGAAACCCTACCCGCTCGGATGGCTACAATCTCATGACGCTCATCAACCACTACATGGATGCGGCGCAGGCCACCGGCAGCCTTGCCGCCCGTGCCAAGGCGGAGAAGTACGCCAAGATCCTGGCCAAGACCATCGTGTCTCCGAATGGCGATACGGACTACGGACAGAATGCCTACTTCTACGATGCCGCCGAGGGCTTATTGACTTCCGTTGTGCTCTTGCTGGCAGAATTTCTGCCGCCGGAAAGGAAACAGGAGCGGCGGCACATCGTGTCCGTGTTCAAGCTGGTGCAGGAACTGCTGGCCCCCTCGGGGGTACGGGGTAAAAACTGGTTTACCATCCTCATGGAAAAGCTGCCCCCGGAGCACAAGGCACGGTGGTTTGCCGGGGCGGCGCTGAACACATCCGACCAGGCCATGGCCTCGGTCATGAGCACGGTACTGTCTCGCCTCAACGCCTTTCTGGACTCCGAGCTGGAGCAGGTGCTGTGTTTTGACAGCACCATGAACGCCGAGCGGTTTGCGGCGGAAAAATCCGCTATCTTCCTAATTTTGCCGGAGGAGGATCAGACTAAAAATTTCATGGCAGGCTTGATGATCCAGACGCTGGCACGGGAGCTGTTCGCCGTGGCGGATGAAAACGGCGGGCGGCTGCCGGGTCGTGTTGTGTTCTTCTGCGATGAGCTGGGGACCATGCCCGCCTTTGACATCCTGCCGCTGTTCAGCGCAGGGCGCTCCCGTGGGCTGACGATGGTACCTATCATCCAGGCGCTGGCGCAGCTGGAGAAAAACTATGGGCGAGAGGGGGCAGAGATATTGACCGATAACTGCCAGGATACCATCTTCGGTGGCTTCGCCCCCAACAGCCAGACGGCGGAGCAGCTCTCCAAGGCGCTGGGCAGCCGCACGGTATTGTCCGGCTCGATTAGCAGGAGTAAGAATGATCCCAGCCAAAGCCTGCAGATGATGGAGCGGCCCCTCATGACGCCGGACGAACTGAAATCCATCCCCAAAGGCAGCTTTGTGGTCATGAAAACGGGGACGCACCCCATGCGGACAAAGCTGCGCCTGTTTCTCGACTGGGGCATTACCTTCGGTGCGCCATATATTACCCCGGAGCATGCCTCTCGACCTGTAACCTACGCCAGTCGACAGGAGCTGTTTCTCCGCATCGACCGGGCCTACGGGAAGAAGGACACCCAACCTACGCAGGTGCAGCAAGCACCTGTTGCCGAGCGGAGAAGCCCCTATTCAGCAATGGGTCTTTACAATGAGGACGCAAGGACATGAGTTACTTTGGAAGCATCTATGCGGATCAGGAACTATCCCATCGGGCCAAGACGGTCTATATGTACCTCAAGGACCGCTCCAACGCCGACGGCACCTGCTGGCCCAGCGTCCGCAGGATCGCAGAGGACTTGAAGCTGTCCCGCCGCACTGTGCAGCGGGCATTAAGTGACTTGGAACATCATGGTTTTCTGGAACGCACCCACCGCCGTCGTCCCAATGGCAGCCTGACCAGCAGCCTGTATCGCATCAAATGAACGCAGACAGAGCGCACCTCCCACCAAGGGGAAGGTGCGCTCTCGAGTTGTCACGAGGGTAGCGTCACCATGGCGCATCCAGAAGGACTCACTCTATCGGAGGGTATTAAGACAGAGAAAGAACAAACAATAGCTCCTATGATCAGAATCTTCCGCCCTGGAGAAGCATGATGAGCACCCCGAAAAGCACAAATGCAAGTATCGGGAAAAGAACTCGGAGGGTATTGCCTATCCTCACTTTTCTCTCGTATGCCGCATCCTCGGCGGACATGCCGTCTTTCGCTTCCTTCTCGTCGGAACGATCCTTTCCAATCAACCTGCGAATTAGGCCAAAGACACCGGATATGCACGGACTTCTCTGCGGAACTGATACCGCTGTTCCTGATTAAGCTGATTGTACTTGTCCGCGACAGGTTTGAGGATATTGGAGATTTTGCCCTGTGTCGCATTCGCCTTACGGACATCGGGATCGAAGTAAATCTGTGATACCGCTTCAATATCAGCATCCGTATAAACTTTAAAGTTGCGCAGGATTTTCTGCGTGGTGTAAATAAGGTCAAAGTTGATTTCTTCGTCAAGGCTCGTTTCCTGATAGAACTGCTGAAACGCCTTGCGGATGCGGTCAACATCATTCACGAAGTCAAGGACATAGGTATCCACCTTGCCGGGATAAGTTCTGTTCAGACGGCTCAATGTCTGAACGGCTTTTACATCGCGCAGTTCCTTATCCACGATCATGGTATGCAGGAGAGGCTCATCAAAGCCCGTCTGATACTTCTCAGCAACGATAAGGATATCACCTTCATCGTGGAATACGCTCTTTGTCTGGCTCCCTTTGGCGCGGTTTCCGTTGCTGTCCACGTTCATGGAACTTTCGGTGTACTCCGGTCTGTTGGGCTCATCCGGGTCTTTAAGACTTCCGCTGAACGCAATCATAATCTCGATATCGTCATAATCGTTCTGTTCCAGATACGGCTTGATTTCATGGTAGTAACGGACAGCCGAAAGACGGGATGCCGTAACAACCATCATCTTTCCGAGGCCGCCGATCTTGTGCTTGGTAACATCGCGGAAGGTTTCCACGATGATGGCGGCCTTCTGTGCGAGGTTATGAGGATGCAGCTCCTCGTAGCGGCGAATGGTACGCACGGCTTTGGAAGTCGGAACATCCGGGTTGTCCGGTACGTTCTTTGCAATCTGATACAAAGCGGCTGTCGCGGCGGCGAAAGCTGTTGCGGCGGCAATCAAGGCCATCGCAGCGGCGATGAAAGCACTGGCTGCGGCTATCGCTGCCGGAGGTTGGGTTGCGGTTGTGGTCATTGTTGTTATCTGTCTCATTGCGCTGATTGTCGGCTCTTGCTTCGGCATTTTCTTCTCCAGCGAAGATACCGGCTCAGAAAAGACGATGCGGCAGGTCATTCAGGAAATCAACATGGATTACCAGAACGAGCTGGATGTCATTAAGGATTCCGTTGAATACGATGCGCTTGAAATGTCCGGTTCCCGTGCCGTGTGGCCGGAGGTGCTGTCGATCTATGCCGTCAAGACGACCTCCGATCCGGATAACCCTCAGGAGGTGGCAACGATCACTCCGGAAAAGAAACAGCTTCTGAAGGACCTATTTTTGGAGATGAATGAGATCACCCACCGGACGGAAACAAAGACCGAGACGGTCATTGTGGAGACGGATGACG
>OGGQ01001598.1_pt1 | contig 28565 bp, 25 predicted proteins | sample 1571191 | NCBI WGS metagenome assembly OGGQ01 (sample SAMEA2582061, study PRJEB24529) | metagenome | biome: Human gut stool | place: China | collected 2011
AGTAGGCCTGGGCGGCGGTGGCCCGAGGGGGGACGGGCCCCCCGTCCGCCCCCGCCAGCAGGGGGAGCAGACCGGCCAGCAGGTCTAGGAAGGCCCGGGCGGTCTGGCGGCCGGTGGTGCGGTCATAGGCCAGCAGCCGGGGCAGGAAGGGGGGCTGGGGGAGGGCTTCCTCCCCCTGGGACACCATGTCCCAGAAAAGGGTCTCCTGGGGCTTGGGGCCGGTGTAGAGGGCGTTGTACCACCCCCCGTGGGCCGGGGTGAGGGGGGCGCCCCCCGCCTGCCACAGGGCCAGGGCGCACCGGCGGAAGAAGGGGTCCCCCTGCTGCCGGAACAGGGTGCGCAGGCCGGGGTCCGGCAGGGCGGCGAGGAAGGGGGACACCTGGGCAGTATAGGCGTTGTGGAGTTGTTCTGGGGTCATCACGGGCCTCCTTTTCCGAGGAAAACCAAGGGAAAATGGCAAATTTTTTGGGCAATTCCCACAAGGATTTCTGGCCGCCCTCCCGGGGGCCGGGGCCGGGGAGGGGGCAGACTTAGTGGTTCCCCCCGGGGGCGGGCACAAGAAGCGGGCCCCGGGGGCGTTTTCTCTACTATACTGGAAAAGCCCTGGCGGGTCAAGGCGGGCCCGGCCGCCAGGAGTTGGCGGTTGACGATATTTGCAGAGCTGTGGTAAAATACATTGAATTATAGGGATTTTTCGTCCCGGCCCCCCGGCCAGGGACAGACCTTCGCCCACGCAAGGGCCGCAATCCCGCCAAAGCCATTGTCCGCTTTGCCCATCCACTTGGAAGGAGGAAATCTGAATGGAAACCAAAAAGGTCACCCTGCGCAGCCAGACCGTCCAGTGCCCCCATTGCGGAGAGTACTATTCCGTGACCTATAAATACTGCCCCTTCTGTGACGCCGGCCGCCAGGAGGAGGAGCGCCGCCTGGCGGAAAAGAAGAAAAAGAAGCAGGACTTTTTCGGCAACCTCTTCGGCAGCCATGCCGGGAACAAGAAGGAGAGTAAGCCCGAAAAGGCCCCCAAGGCCCCCTCGGAGGAGGAGGGCGTCCAGGACTACGACCTGCTGGAGGCGGTCCAGCCCAAGCCCAAGCAGGTCCGCCCCTCCCGGGACCATGCCGAGAAGAAACCCACCGTCAAGGAGACGGCCAAGAAAAAGGCCCCCACCCGCCGCCGGGGTCCTCGGAAAAAGACCAGCGAGATGACCGAGGAGGAGAAGGCCGCCGCCCGGGCCGACCGGGAAGCCCGGGCCGCCGCCCGGAAGCGGGAGCGGGACCGCAAGGCCCGGGAGGCCGCCCTGGCCGCCGCCGAGACCGCGGCCGCCCAACCGGCCCAGGAGGCCCAGCCCGACCAGGTGGAGATGATCGCCACCCCCGGGGAGACGGGCCCGGTCTTTGACCAGCCCACCGTGCCGGAGACCTTCGGCTATGACCAGCCCCCCCTGGTGGAGCCGGACCCCGCCGCCTTCACCCCCACCCCCGTGTCTGCGGAGGGCCCGGTGGTGGAGCCGGAGCCCGCCCCGGTGCAGGAGACCCCTGCCTTCACTCCCGCCGCCCAAGGGCCGGCGGAGAGTGAGTGGGACGCCCTGAAAGACCTGAACACCCTGGCCGGCCAGCCGGAGGCTGCCCCGGAGATCCCCGAGGCCATCCTCGCCCCCACGGCGGAGATCCAGGTGGGCCAGACCACCGTGGAGCCCGCCGCCCCGGCCCAGGCAGACCGGCAGCCCCAGCCGGCCCCCCAGGCAGAGCCGCCAGTGAACACCGAGGAGGACCTGGATGCCCTCCTCCGGGAGGTGCGGGACCTGCTGGCAGAGAGCCCCGTCCCCACCCTCACCCAGGAGCAGCTGGAAAAGCCTGCCCAGCCGGTGGAGGAAGTGGCCATCCAGGAGGAGCCCGAGGCCGAAGCCGCCCCGGAGGCCCCCGCCCAGGAGGTCCCCCAGCAGCAGGCCCCTGCCGCCGAACCCCCGGTGGAGCAGGCGCAGCCCCCCCAGGAGGAGGCCCCCCGGGCCGACTTCGACGTGGAGGAGCCCACCATCCACATCGGGGAGATCCCCACCCAGGCCCTCTGGCAGGGGGACGGGCAGGAGAAGCCCGCGGCAGAGAACTATGCCGACGTCATCGATGACCAGCCCACCCAGGTCATCCCCACCCAGGAGATCTCCAAGGAGATCCAGGCCCAGCAGGCGGCCAAAGCCCAGGAGGACGAGGCCGCAGAGCCCCAGCCGGCCCAGGAGGACCTGCTGGAAGCCGTGCTGCCCCCCCAGGCCAAGGCCCCCTCTGCGGAGGAGAAGGCCGCCGCCCGCCGGGCCGCCCGGAAGAAAAAGAAGAAGCAGGGGATGAACCCTGTTCTGCTCATCGTGTCCCTGATCATTGTGGTGGCCGCGGTGTTCATTGTGGTGCGCACCGTGGTGCCCGCCTTCCAGACCGGCATCTTCAGCAGCCAGCAGGCCGCAGAGGGCCTCACCCTGGACCGGGAGACCCTGGACCTGGCAGAGGCTGGGACCACCATGACCTTGGTCCCCACCTTCTCCCCTGAGGGGGCCACCGGGACGGTCACCTGGTCCAGCAGCGACGAGGCCGTGGCCACCGTGGACGGCCAGGGCATGGTCACCGCCGTGGCCCCTGGCACCGCCACCATCACCGCCACGTTGGAGAACGGCCAGTCGGCCCAGTGCACCGTCAACTGCACCTGGGATCCTGAGGCCGCGGCGGATGGCGAGGAAGCTCCGGCGGAGCAGACCACCGTGGGCTTAAGCGCCAACGACATCACCCTGGATAGCGCCGGGGACAGCCAGCAGCTCACCGTCAACGGGGCGGAGGGAGAGGTCACCTGGGCCAGCGAGGACGCCGCCGTGGCCACCGTGGACGACCAGGGCAACGTCACCGCCGTGGCCCCGGGCCGCACCACCGTCACCGCCACCGTGGGGGACCAGACCTTCAACTGCGCCGTGCGCTGCATCTGGTAAAAGGAGAACCTCTATGCGTGAGACGATAGAAACCCTGAAAACCCGCCGCAGCTGCCGGGCCTACCAGCCCCGGCAGGTGGAGGAAGGGCTCTTGCAGCAGGTCTTGGAGGCCGGCCTCTATGCCCCCAGCGGCCGGGGCGCCCAGCCGGTGGTCTTCGTGGTGGTCCAGGACCAGGCCACCCTGGCAGAGCTCTCCCGGCTGAACGCCGCCGTCATGGGGGCGGACACCGACCCCTTCTACGGCGCCCCCACCGTGATCGTGGTCCTGGCCGACCGCAGCCGCCCCACCTGGGTGGAGGATGGCAGCCTGGCCCTAGGCAACCTGATGAACGCCGCCCACGCCCTGGGCCTGGGGTCCTGCTGGATCCACCGGGCCCGGGAGGTCTTTGACAGCCCGGAGGGGCAGGCCCTCCTGCACCAGTGGGGCCTGGAAGGGACCTACGCCGGGGTGGGCCACTGCATTCTGGGCTACCCCGCCGCCGACCTGCCGCCGGCCCCGCCCCGGAAGCCCGGCCGGGTGGTCCGGGTGTAAGGCCCGCGCCCCGGACCCGGAGCGGGACAGAAACCGCAAGCCGTATCAACATCCAACGCCCCCAAGCCGAACCTCGGCTTGGGGGCGTTGCTGCGTCCAGGGACAAAAGGGCTTACCGGATCTGCCCGTCTCCCAGGATGATGTACTTGTAGCTGGTGAGCTCCTCCAGCCCCATGGGGCCCCGGGCGTGGAGCTTCTGGGTGGAGATGCCCATCTCACACCCCAGGCCAAACTGGCCCCCGTCGGTGAACCGGGTGGAGGCGTTGACGTAGACGGCGGCGCTGTCCACCAGTTTGGTGAACAGGTCCGCGTGGGCCCGGGTCTGGGTGAGGATGGCCTCGCTGTGGCCGGTGGAGTGGCGGTTGATGTGGTCGATGGCCTCCTCCACGCTGCCCACCACCCGGACGGCCAGGATGTAGTCCAAAAACTCCGTGTCGAAGTCCGCCGGCCCGGCAGGGGATCCCTTCCCCAGGAGGGCCAGGGCCTCCGGGTCCAGGCGGAGCTCCACCGGCGGCTGGCCGGCGGCCCGGCGGCGGTCCACCAGCCGGTCCCACAGCTGGGGCAGGAAGGCGGGGGCAATGTCCCGGTGGACCAGGCAGACCTCGGCGGCGTTGCAAACCGAGGGGCGGCTGGTCTTGGCGTTGTCCACGATGGTGAGGGCCTTGTCCAGGTCGGCGTCGGCGTCCACGTAGAGGTGGCAGATGCCGGTGCCCGTCTGGATGCAGGGGACCTTGGCATTGTCCACGCAGGACTGGATCAGAGAGGCGCCCCCCCGGGGGATCAGCAGATCCACATACCCCACCGCCCGCATCAGCTCGTTGGCGGAGTCCCGGGTGGTGTCGGTCACCAGGCTCACCAGGGCGGCGGGGAGGTGGTGCTTTTCCAGGGCCTGGTGGAGGGCGTCCACAATGGCGGTGTTGGAGTGGATGGACTCCTTGCCCCCCCGCAGCACGCACACCGACCCCGCCTGGAAGGTGAGGCTGGCGGCGTCGGAGGTGACGTTGGGCCGGGACTCATAGATGATGGCGATGACCCCCAGGGGGACGGACACCTTGTTCACCTGCAGCCCGTTGGGCAGGGTGTGGGAGGCCAGGGTGCGGCCCACCGGGTCCGGCAGGGCGGCCACCGCCCGGACGCCGGCGGCCATGTCGGCGATCCGCCCCTGGGTGAGGCGGAGGCGGTCCTGCATCACCGGGGCGATGGTGCCCTGGGCGGCCTCCAGGTCCTGGGCGTTGGCGGCCAGGATGGCCGGGGCGTTGGCCTCCAGGGCGTCGGCCATGGACAGCAGGACGGCCTTCTTCTCCTCGGTGGACAGGGCGGCCAGGGCGGGCTTGGCGGCCAGGGCGGCCTCCAGCAGGGCGCCGGTGCGGGGCAGGTGGGGGGTGCCGGCGGCCTGGCCGGGGGCTGCGCCCCCGTCAGGGGGATAGCAGGACATCCCCTGGGAAGGAAGGGTGGTATTCATAGGCTTATCCTTTCTTAACGGCGCGGAAGCGGCTGCCCACAGGCTTGCCCTCCGCAATGTCGTACAGGCGCTCCGGCTGGGAGCCGTTGGTGATCACCATGTCGCACCCGGCGGGGGTGCACAGGGCGGCGGCCTGGAGCTTGGAGGTCATCCCCCCGGTGCCCAGCTTGGAGCTGGCCCCCCCGGCCAGGGCCCAGATCTCCTGGGTGAGGGAGGGGATCTCGGTGATGAGGGTGGCCTCCGGGTGGGTGTGGGGGTCGGCGGTGTACAGCCCGTTGATGTCCGAGAGGATCACCAAAAGGTCGGCCCCCATGGTCACCGCCACCTGGGCGGCCAGGGTGTCGTTCTCACCGATGGTGGTGTGTTCGCCGATCTCCTCGGTGGAGACGGCGTCGTTCTCGTTGAGGATGGGCAGGGCGTGGAGCTCCAGCAGGCGCTGGATGGTGCTCTTGACGTTGGTGGAGCGCTGGGGGTCGTGAATGTCGTCCCCCGACAGCAGGACCTGGGCCACCACATGGCCATACTCGGAAAAAAGTTTGTCGTAGGTATACATCAGCTCGCACTGGCCCACCGCGGCGGCAGCCTGCTTGGTGGGCATATCCTCTGGCCGGCGGGAGAGGGAGAGCTTTCCCACCCCCATGCCAATGGCGCCGGAGGAGACCAGGATGAGCTCATGCCCGGCGTTTTTCAGGTCGCTGAGGACCTTGCACAGGGACTCCACCTGCCGGATGTTCAGCAGGCCCGAGGGATGGGCCAGGGTGGAGGTGCCGATCTTGACCACAATGCGCTTGTTCTGCATGGAAGGAATCTCCTTACCTGGAAATGACGGAACCCCAAACGGAAGGCTTTGGGGCTGCCGTCCTTTATTGTACTGGATGGTCCCGGGGCTTGTCAATGACCCGGGCCAGCCGGGGAAGAAAAAACGTCCGGCCCTGGGCCGGACGTTTTTTTGCTGGAAAGGGGGCTTAGGGAACCTGGTAGGCCTGGAGGCGGGCTGCCGTCCCGTCTGCGAAAGCTGGCGGCGCTCTCCCGGACGAAGGTCATGGATTGGTCAAACTGGGTGGTGTCCCTGGGGGCGGTTTCGGGATGATGATGGCCTGGTTTTTTCCGTCAGTTTATGATTCTGTTATAAATTGGGTGTACAATCACAGGGATCAAGGAGGCAGACACCTATGACCATCAAAAAACGACTGTTCCTGTCCAACATTCTGATGATTGTCATCCCGGCTTGCCTGGGGGTGCTGGCGGTGGCGGCGGCGCTGCTGCTCTTCCTCACCGTTTTGCTGCCCCAGTCCGGTTCGACCTGGCTCAGCCAGCACGACGTGGCGGAGACCCGCAGCGAGCTGGTGTCCCTGGCGGAGGATTGGCTGTCGGAGGCCGACCCCGCCCAGCAGACCGCCCTGGCCGCCCGTCTGGAGAAGACCGCCGCTGCCCATCAGATGGTCCTGGTGATCCGCCAGGACGGCGGGGAGGCCGGGCGCTTTGGCCAGGGGGCGGCCACGGACCAGCCCGGCCTCACCCAGGCCCTGGCGGCTTTGGAGGGCAGCGGCACCGTCTCCGACGGCACCACGGACCTTTTCGGCGCGGTGTATTCCGCCGGGGGGGTCACCTATCAGCTGGAGGTCTACAGCCAAGGGGTGGTCACCGACCTGCCCCACCAGACGGAGCACCTGGCGGCCACCCTCCTGGCCGCGGCGGTGGTGATGGTCCTGGCGGCGGTGCTGGTCACCAACCGCTTCCTCACCCGGTTCGTGTTCCGGCACATCCAGGAGCCCCTGGAGACCCTGGCGGAGGGGGTTCACCAGATCCGGGACGGCAACCTCACCCACCGCATCGCCTACGACAGCCGGGACGAGTTCCAGCCGGTGTGCGAGGACTTCAACGACATGGCCCAGCGGCTGCGGGCCTCGGTGGAGCAGTCCCAGCGGGAGGAGGCCAGCCGGAAGGAGCTGCTGGCCAGCATCTCCCACGACATCCGCTCCCCCCTCACCGCCATCCAGGCCTATGTGGAGGGCCTGCTGGACGGGGTGGCGGACACCCCGGAAAAGCAACGGGAGTACCTCACCATCCTCCAGACCAAGGCCACGGAGATGGACCAGCTGGTGCGGAAGATCTTCCTGTTCTCCAAGATGGACCTGGGGGAGTACCCCTACAGCCCGGAACCCCTGGACCCCGCCCAGGAGGTGGAGGCCGTGGTGGCGGCCTCCCGGGAGGCCTACCGCCAGCGGGGCCTGTCCATCACCGTGGAACCCCTGCCCACCGGCTGCCAGGTGCTGGCAGATCCCATCTACTTCCACAGCATCCTCACCAACCTGCTGGACAACAGCGCCAAGTATAAGGACAAGGCCACCGGCCAGGTGACCATCACCGGGGCGGTGGAGGGGCAGGACTTCTGCCTCACCGTGGACGACGATGGCCCCGGCGTGCCCCCCGAGGCCCTGCCCCGGCTCTTTGACGTGTCCTACCGCAACGACCCCGCCCGGAAGAACCCAGACCAGGGCAGCGGCCTGGGCCTGGCCATCGTGGCCAAGAGCATGGAGCGGATGGGCGGAACCATCCGGGCGGAAAACCGCCCCCAGGGGGGCTGCGGATGGTGCTGCGCATCCCCCAGACGGAAGGAGAGATGGACCATGAAACGCATTCTGATCGTTGAGGACGACGGGGCCATTGCCGCCATCGAGCGGGACTACCTGATGCTCAGCGACTTCCAGGTGGACATCGCCGCCACCGGCCCGGAGGGGCTGGCCATGGGCCGGTCCGGGGGGTACGATTTGATCCCCCTGGACCTGATGCTCCCGGGGCTGGACGGGTTTGCCCTGTGCAGCACCCTGCGGGAGACTTTGGACATCCCCATCCTCATGGTTACCGCCCGGCAGGAGGACATCGACAAGATCAAGGGCCTGGGGCTGGGGGCGGACGACTACATCACCAAGCCCTTCTCCCCCAGTGTGCTGGTGGCCCGGATCAAGGCCCACCTGGCCCAGTATGACCGGCGGAAGCAGGCCGGGGGCGTGGACCGGAACCAGCTCCAGCTGGGCAGCGTCCTGCTCCAGAAGGACGCCCGCCGGGTCTTCGTGGACGGGGCAGAGGTGGCCTTGAAGAACAAGGAGTATGAGCTCCTCCTCTTCCTCCTGTCCAACCCCGACATCGTCTTTTCCGAGGAGACCCTGTACGAGCGGATCTGGGGGTACGACGCCATGGGGGACAACGCCACCGTGGTGGTCCACATCAACCGCCTGCGAGAGAAGATCGAGAAGGACCCCTCCCACCCCCGGTACATCCAGACGGTCTGGGGGGCGGGGTACCGGTTCAAACCCTGAGAGGAGGGAAGGCCATGTCTTGGCTGCTGTTTGCAGTGGGTTCTGCCTTTTTCGCCGGGATCACGGCGATTTTGGCCAAAATCGGCATCCAATCCGTCCCCTCCCATCTGGCCACTGCCCTGCGGACCGGGGTGGTGCTGGTGTTCGCCTGGGGGATGGTCTTTCTGGTGGGCTCCCAGGGGGACCTGGCCCAGCTCACCGGGGGGGACCTGGCCTGGCTGCTGCTGGGGGAGCCCCTCTCCCTGCCCCAGGGGCTGGGGGTGGTGGCCATCGGCGCCGGCACCCTGCTGATGATCACCCGGAAGGAGGGGGCGGCCGGGCAGCCCCATGACCGGCGCTGGCTCTTCTATGCCCTGGGCTCGGCGGTGTTTGCCAGCCTCACTGCCCTCTTTGGCAAGTTGGGGGTGGCGAACATCGAGTCCAACCTGGCCACCGCCATCCGCACCATTGTGGTGCTGGCCATGGCCTGGGGGATGGTCTTTCTCACCGGGGAGCAGAAGGCCCTGCCCCAGGTGGACCGGCGGAGCGGGACCTTCCTGGTGCTCTCGGGGCTGGCCACCGGGGCCTCCTGGCTGTGCTATTTCCGGGCCCTGCAGGCCGGGCCGGCCAGCGTGGTGGTGCCCATTGACAAGCTGAGCATCCTGGTGACCATCCTGTTCTCCGGCCTGGTTTTGAAGGAGACGTTAAGCAGAAAGGCCGCCCTGGGCCTGGTGCTGATCCTGGCCGGCACCGGGGCTATGCTGCTATGATGCCGTGCCCCCACGGCCTTTGCGGAGGTGATTTTCCACCGGCATGTATCGACGGTTGCTTTCCAACACGGTGCTCTTTTCCGTGAGCACCTTTGGGTCGAAGATTCTCCTCTTCCTCCTGACCCCCTTTTACACCAGCATCCTCACCGACGCGGAGTACGGCGTCACCGACCTTATCATCCAGACGGGCAACGTGCTCATCCCCCTGGTCTCCATGGGGATCATCAACGCCGTGCTGCGCTTCGGCCTGGACGAGACCACCGACCTCAAAGGCCTGTTCACCACAGGCCTGGTGGTGATCCTGGTGGGGGAGGGGGTGCTGGCCCTGTGCTACCCCCTGCTCCAGAGCATCGGCCTGCTGTCGGACTACGTCCTTCTGCTGCTGCTCTATGTCCTCATGGCCAACCTCCACGCGGTGTTCGGCGCCATGGCCCAGGCCATGGGGAAGGTGCGGCTGTACGCCGGCAGCGGCATCCTGTGCACCGCCCTGGTGGTGGCGATGAATATCCTGCTCCTGTCGGTGTTCCGGCTGGGAATTGTGGGGTATGTCCTCTCCAACGTCATCGCCGACGGGGTGGTGGCGCTGGTGCTGTTTGGCGCCCTGGGGCTGTGGCGGTACTTCCAGCCGGCGGCGGTGGGGCGGGGCCTGGTGAGGCAGATGTTCCGCTACTGCCTGCCCCTGATCCCGGCCACCGTCTGCTCCTGGATCATCAACATCTCCGACCGGTACTTCATTTCCTTCCTCATCGGCCCCGATGTCTCCGGCCTGTATGCGGTGGGGAACAAGGTGGCCTCCATCCTCCTCATCCTCTCGGGGATCTTCACCTCCGCCTGGCAGCTGTCCATCGTCTCGGAGCGGTCCAAGGCGGAGCAGGAGCGGTTCTTCTCCAACGTCTTTTCCGTCTACGAGGCAGGGGTCCTGGTGGGGGCCTCCCTGCTCATGGCGGCCAACCGGCTGGTGATGCGCTTTCTGGCCGCGCCGGACTACTTCTCCGCCTGGCACTATGCCCCGGTGCTCATCCTGGGCACCGCCATGGCCTGCCTGGGGTCCTTCTTCGCCTCGGTCTATGTGGCGGAGAAGCGGAGCTCCGCCACCCTGGTGACCACCCTGGCCGGGGCGGGGGTGAACCTGGCGGGCAACGCCCTGCTGATCCCCCTCTACGGCGCCATGGGGGCGGCGGTGGCCACCTTGCTGAGCTACCTGGTGATCCTCATCGCCCGGGCGGTCCACTCCCGCAGCCTGCTGCGGGTGGCGTGGAAGATGCCCCGGTTCGTCCTGGCCATGGGGATCCTCCTGCTCCAGTGCGTGCTGGTGGAGTGGGAAAACACGGCCCTGGCCCTGGCCTGCTGCCTGGGGATCCTGGCGCTCTACTTCCGCCCCCTGTGGCGGGCCTGGAAGACGGGGATCTTCACCCGGCGGTAAAGAGATGGCATGTAAAAAACCCCACGGAGACTTCCCAATCAGGAAGCCCCCGTGGGGTTTCTCTCTTTGCTTAGTCCAGTCCCGTCAGGTGCCGGCGCAGCAGGTCCAGGGCGGTCTGGGCGGCCTGGCGGCGGACCCGCTCCCGCTCCACCGGGCCGGCGCGGAATTCTGTGACCTGGCACTGGTCCCCCCAGGCCAGGCCCAGGTAGACCAGGCCGATGGGGTTGCCCCGGTCGTCGGCGTCCGGCCCGGCCACCCCGGTGGTGGACAGGGCGATGTCGCAGCCCAGGGCGGCCTTGGCCCCCCGGGCCATGGCCTCCGCCACCTGGGGGGAGACGGCGCCGTACCGGTCCAGCAGGTCCTGGGGCACCCCCAGCAGGCCAGCCTTCACCCCGTTGGTGTAGCTCACCACGCCCCCCCGGAACACGGCGGAGGACCCGGGCAGGTCGGTGAGGAGCTTGGCCAGCAGCCCCCCGGTGCAGGACTCGGCGGTGCCCACGGTGAGGCCGCGGTCCTTCAGCAGGGCAAAGCACACCTCCTCCAGGGAGTCCACGTCCACCCCGATGACCTTGTCCCCCAGGATGGCCTTCACCTGTTCCTCCACCGGGGCGATGAGGCGGAGGGCCTCCTCCCGGGTGGGGGCGTGGGCGGTGATCCGCAGCTCGGTCCCCGTAGGCTTGGCGTAGGGGGCCAGGGTGGGGTTGTGGAGGGCATTCATCAGGTCCCGGAGCAGGGCCTCGGCGGCGGACTCCCCGATGCCGAAGGTCTTCACCGTCCGGGAGGCGATCACCCCGTCGGAGAGTTTTTGCAGGTAGGGCAGGGCCCGGTGGCGGAACATCATCTCGCACTCCCGGGGCGGGCCGGGGAGCATGAGTACATGGGTGCCGCCGGCCTGGAAGGCAACCCCCGGGGCGGTGCCCCAGTCGTTGTCCAGCACGGTGCACCCTTCGGGGACCATGGCCTGCTGGAAGTTGTTCTCGGTGACCGGGGTGCCCCGCTGGGCAAACCGTTCCCGGATCCGCTGGGCGGAGGGTTCGTGGTACACCAGTTCCTTCCCGAAGGCCTGGGCCACCGCCACCTTGGTCAGGTCGTCGCAGGTGGGCCCCAGGCCCCCGGTGGTGATGAGGATATCCGCCCGGCCCCGGGCGATGTCCACCGCCTGGCGGACCCGCTGGGGGTTGTCCCCCACCACGGTGTGGTAGTAGACGTTGATCCCCAGCTGGGACAGGCCCTGGGAGATCATCTGGGCGTCGGTATTGGCGATGTTCCCCAGCAGCAGCTCGGTGCCCACGGCGATGAGTTCGGCGGTGTGGCTCACGGGTCCAGCACCACCCTTTCGATGCCCTGGACGGCCTCCTCCACCAGGGCCTCGATGTCCAGGGCGGCCTCGGCCTCGGTGATCTCCTCCAGTTTGGGGTGGGTCTTGGGGTGCCGGGGGGTGAAGACGGTGCAGCAGTCCTCGTAGGGGAGGATGGAGGTCTCAAAGGTGCCGATCTTCCGGGCGGTGCGGACGATCTCCTCCTTGTCCATCCCCACCAGGGGCCGGAACACCGGCAGGGTACACACCTGGCCGGTGACCGCCATGGCCTCCATGGTCTGGCTGGCCACCTGGCCCAGGGACTCCCCGGTGATCAGCCCGTGGGCCCCCACCCGCTGGGCCACCCGCTCCGAGATGCGCATCATGAACCGGCGCATCAGCAGGGTGAAGAGGGCCTCCGGGCAGTGGAGCCGCAGCTGCTCCTGAATCTTGGTGAAGGGCACCACGTGGACGGTGAGCCGCCCGCACCAGGGGGTCAGGAGCTGGGCCAGGGTGAGGACCTTGTCCTTGGCCTCGGGGGAGGTGTAGGGGTAGCTGAAGAAGTGGACCATCTCCAGGGCCACCCCCCGCTTGGCCATCATCCAGGAGGCCACGGGGCTGTCAATCCCCCCGGACAGGAGGGAGACCGCCTTGCCCCCCACCCCCACCGGCAGGCCGCCGGCGCCGGGGGCGGGGTCCCCGTGGACGTAGGCGGCAAAGTCCCGCACCTCCACGTGGACGGTGAGCTCCGGGTGGTGCATGTCCGCCTGGATGTGGGGGAAGGCCTCGTTGAGCTCCCCCCCCACGTACTGGGAGAGCTGGATGGAGGTCAGGGGGAAGGTCTTGTCCGACCGCTTGGACTCCACCTTAAAGGTCCGGGCGGCCATCAGATCGTCGTGGAGGTAGGTCTTGGCGGTTTCGAGGATGGCCTCGGGGGTCTTTTCGCAGGCCTTGGCCCGGGACAGGCCCACCACCCCGAACAGGCGGGAGAGGGTGGCAAAGGCCCCGTCCATGTCGCACCCGGCCTCCTTGGGCTCCACGTAGGTGATGGACTGGCGGGAGTAGATGCGGAACTTGCCGTACTTTTGCAGCCGGCGGCGGGCGTTGCCCATGAGCCGCTCCTCAAAGGTGCGGCGGTTGAGGCCCTTGAGGACCATCTCTCCCATCTTGAGCAGAAAGATCTCATCGCCCACCGGGGGCGCGCTGGGAACGTAAGACATAGTGGATAGCTTCCTTTCGTGGTTGGGTTGGCGCCCCGCCCTCAGGCGGGGAAGTAGTCCGACTGACGGTACTGGATGGCCTCCGCCAGGTGGTGGGGCTGGAGGGGCTGGCTGCCGTCCAGGTCGGCAATGGTCCGGGCCACCCGGAGGATGCGGTCATAGCTCCGGGCGGTGAGGCCCATGTGCTCGTAAGCCCCCTTCATAAGGGCCTGGCTCTCCCCGTCCAGGGCGCAGTACTGCCGCAGCTCGGCCTGGCCCATGGCGGCGTTGCACAGGGGCCCCTCCGGGCCGTAGCGCTGGGTCTGGATGGCCCGGGCCTGGGTCACCCGGGCACGGATGGCGGAAGAGGGCTCCCCGGGGCTGCGGTCGGCCAGAGCCTCAAACTCCAGGGCGGGGACCTCGGCGAAGAGGTCGATCCGGTCCAGCAGGGGGCCGGAGAGCTTGCCCAGATACTTCTTCACCTGCTGGGGGGAGCACCGGCACCGGCCGGAGGGGTGGCCGTACCAGCCGCACTTGCAGGGGTTCATGGCGCACAGGAGGAGGAACCGGCTGGGGTAGGTCTCGGTGGCCGCCGAGCGGACCACGGAGATCACCCCGTCCTCCATGGGCTGGCGGAGGACCTCGATGACGTCTTTGTGAAACTCCGGCAGCTCGTCCAGAAACAGCACCCCGTGGTGGGCCAGGGAGATCTCCCCCGGCCGGGGGTAGGGGGAGCCGCCCCCCGCCATCCCCCCGGGGGAGATGGTGTGGTGGGGGGACCGGAAGGGCCGCTGGGTCAGCAGGGGCCGCTCCTTGGTGGTGAGCCCCAGCACCGAGTGGATCTGGGTGGTCTCCAAGGCCTCCCGCCGGGTCATGGGGGGCAGGATGGAGGGCAGCCGCCGGGCCAGCATACTCTTCCCCGAGCCCGGGGGCCCCACCAGGAGCACGTTGTGCCCTCCGGCGGCGGCGATCTCCAACACCCGCTTCACCGGGCCCTGGCCCCGGACCTCGGCAAAGTCCGGCAGGGGGAGGTCCTCCTCGCCCCCCTGCCACACCGGGGCGGGGTCGATGGGGGCCCGGCCGGCCAGGTGGTCGGCCAGCTGGCCCACCGTCTCCACGGGGTAGACGGTGAGGCCCTGGGCCAGGGTGGCCTCCGAGGCGCTGTCCGCCGGGACGAAGAGGCGGCGGATCCCCGCCGCCCGGGCGGCCAGGGCCATGGGGAGCATCCCCACCACCGGCCGCAGGGTGCCGGAGAGGGAGAGCTCCCCCACGAAGGCACAGTCTGGGTCGGACCAGTCCAGCTGCCCGGCGGCGGTGAGGATGCCCACCAAAATGGGCAGGTCGTACACCGTGCCGGACTTCCGCCGGTTGGCGGGGGCCAGGTTCACGGTGATCCGCCCCACGGGAAAGGCGTAGCCGCTGTTCTTGATGGCCGCCCGGACCCGCTCCCGGGCCTCCTTCACGGCGGTGTCGGGGAGCCCCACGATGTCGAAGTTGGGCAGGCCCCCGGCCAGGTCGCACTCGGCGGTGACCTCATACCCGGAGATGCCCTGGAGCCCCAGGGAACGCACTTTGCACAGCATGGCGAGCCTCCTTTCCCAGAAGGGGATAACATTCCACCCTTACTATGCCACAAAACGCCCCGGGAGACAAGGGAAAACCCGCCTTTTCACGAAAAGTCCCCCTGCCCAAAGGGGCAGGGGGCGGGGCGAAAGGGGGGACCTCCTTTCCGCCACCCTCAGGCCAGCAGGGCCCGCAGGGCGGCCAGGGGGCCTGCCGGGCCCTCTGGAACCGTCCCCTCCCCGGTGTCCCAGGTGTAGGAGAAGGTCTCCGTCTTGGGGAAGAGGCCCAGCAGACGGTAGTGGATGGTGTAGGTCAGGGGCCGGTCCCCGGGGGGCAGGGGGTTCCAGAGGGTGGCCAGGACGGCGTCCCGGCTGGCCAGGGTGCCGGGCACGGCGGACTGGGTCCCACCGGGGAAGTGGGCGGCAAAGTCCGCCCGGGGCCCCTGCCAGGCGGAGGCCATGGAGGGGCCCTCCCTGTGCCCGTCCTGGTCACAGAGGATCAGCTCCGGGGTGAAAATTTCCCCCGAGGCGGGGTCCTGGATCTCCACCTGGGTGACGGTCACCGGCCAGGCCCAGGTGGGGGAGAGCTGGACGGCGGAGAGAAAGACCTCCCCCTCCGGCAGGTCCCGGGGGTGGCTGGCGTTGGCGGCGCTAGCCACCCCGGGGTGGAGGGAGAAGCAGGCCACCTCCCCCACCAGCAGGACGGCCCCCACCCCTAGGGCGATGAGCAAGGCGGCCAAAGGGCCGCGGAGACGGGTGGTACGTTGAGACATGGGGGACCTCCTTTCCGGGAGATTCTCAGAAGTAGGGCAGCGCCACCAAAAAGGCCAGGCACACCCCGGCCAGGATGGCCTTGGCGGTGTAAGGCCGGTTACGGATCCCGTCGATGATGGCCTGGACCAGCAGAAGGGTGAACAGGACGGAAGGAATGAGAAGCAACACAAGTGCAATCATAAGAGGGATCTCCTTTCCAGCAGGCGAAGGGACGGGGGCAGGCCCTGGTCCAGAGGCTGCTCTGTGGTACGGTGTTTGCCGGGTAAACTTGTCTGCGGCGATGACCAGGGTGGTCAGTGTTTCATTCATGGGACGGATTCTTTGCCCAGGAGACATCCTTTGGTTTTATATGTGAGGTAATATCATAAAGAGAAAGTAGCACATAAAAATGCCGCCGGATAGGATGCAGCACTCCAAGGTAGGAAATTTATCTTTTGCGGCTTTTCTCATCATAGAGGCGAGGAGAAAGGGAATGCAGAGCAAAAAGAGTAAGAAGAACATGATTCATTGCCGCCTTTCCAGTTTTCCAGATTTTGTACCCTCGAAAGAAAGGGAGAAGAAATCCCTGGCGGTCAACGATTTTACTGTGCAGGAGCCAAGGTGTTCTTCCACGATACCGGGACGAAGAGACGGGGGCTTCCACGGAAAGAATACACGAAATAAACAAAAATGGCAAGGGGATATGGCAAAATGTTGCCAATTTGTAACAAATGGGGGAGTGAGAGGGCCGCCCCCGGCGCGGGTGCGCCGGGGGCGATGTCGATGCCCTCCACGGCGGCTTTGACCGCCTAGGTTGTTGGCTGATAGAATACCGACTCCCAGGTCCAGTTCAGCTGGTCTGGAGAGGAGTAGAGAATGAACTCTCCCCCTGTGGATTGTCGAAGGACCTCAAAGAAGGAGAAGGGGAGCAGCCCCTCTTCCGGGGGGAGGCATTGGATGTGAATCAGGTCCCGGCCGCCGGTCTCGGGCAATTCCGTCAGATCTATGGTGAGGGAGCGGGTGTCTTGGTGGTAGGGGGGGATGGTCAGGGCACCCTCGTCGGTGAAGACCCGCAGCAATTCCCAGCCCTCTGGGATGTAGAAGGTGAGCGCTCCGGTCTCTGGCTGAAAGGAGTAGGAGACAGGGGCCTCTGGTTCCGGCTCGGTGGTGGCCTCATAGACCACTAAGGCGGTGATCGCCATTGCGGCGGCGCAGATGAGGAGAAAGGACCACCACGGTAGGCATATGCGTCTAGCGATTTGCATGGGGCACCTCCTTTCGGGCAGGCGAGGGGATGGGGCTTCCACGGAAAGGATACACGAAATGAACAAAAATGGCAAGGGGATGCGGCAAATTGTTGCTAAATTGTAATAAAGGGGGGAGGGGGATAGAAGAAGACATCTGGCGAGGTTTATAAGAGCGCCAGAGGTCTTTTCTAGTTACGTTAAAAAGGTAAAAGGGAAATATAAAATCCTACGCTCCTTGCAGAAAAGAGCCATTAGAAGTTAATGCTATTTCCAATTTTCCCCAAAAATGTGAGCCGACACAGTATAAAGAGTAGGTGCCAGGGGTATCTATAAAAATTTCAGCTTGGGATCCATCTGCTACGATTAGTCCCTGTGATGGAGAGTAAACAGCAAGTTTACCGGCCCCAAACATAGAATCAATGTCTACTATCAGATATCCAGGGTCATCTATTTGGAGAAGTGAGCTATTCTGTTCGATGAGTTCTACCCCGGATACTCCAAAAGCATAGTATGTTAAAGTGTTTTCGAGAGAAGTAGTAATAGAACCCCATGTAATAGATGACCCTTCATCCAAATGAGTAGCAAGATCGTCTGTTGGCAAATCGTAAAGATATTCTAATCGGTTTCCTAATAGGACGCTTTGCACGAAAGAAACCACAGAAATTCCAATGAGAAAGCAAAGGGTAATCTTGACGAGGATGCGCAACGTGGGATTAAGATGTTTTTTCATAAAATCATTTTTATAGATATATACACTAAAAATGGGAATTAATATGTGCGTAAATTGATATCCTTGATACTCCATCCATAAACGTTATGGCCCTCTTTATGGATGAAAGTTGCTTTATACACTACATGACCGGATATAACAAAACCATTATTTCCAACAAGGTCATTAATTGATCCAATCGCACTAAGCACAACGGCTGCAGTAAATGCTGCGCCAACAAAATTGGCGTTAAGGACACCTGCGACAATACTTCCGATTTTGGTTTTGGCAAACACTCCGATAGCACTTCCGACAGTCAACCCCGCATTTAACTGGGAATTTTTAATTACAATGTTAAAGGGCTTTACTGTACCAACAGGATATCTTGGCGTGATTGCTCTCGTTGTAGGAGAACCTGTTGAGAGATCTTCATCAAAATGTACCAGAACTTCAATAGTAGTTCCATCTTCTAAAGTTACAGGAATTGTTTTCCAATAAGTATCATCATATGGCTCGGTGCTAGTATATTCTGTGTGTTGAAAATCACCTTCATTTCTGGGTTCTGCTGCAAAAGCAACAGAAGCAACTGACATACACATACTTAAAGCTAAAAAGATAGAAACGAATTTTTTGGCCATTGTGTTACCTCCTGTTTAACGCGTCTAATAAAAAACAAACTACCTAATAAAGGACAGCTCACGCATAGGCACCTCCTCCTTTCCTTCCTCTGCACTATCGCAGGCTCACCGGGTTTCTGTGTCCCTTCTACTTACTACATGTCTTGGCACCGCCCAATCTTTGCATCCCATGACGAAAAAAATAAAAAAATTTTCGGGTGCGGCATTTCGCACCCGAAAAGGAAAGGTTCCCCGTGTACTGTGATATGGTTATACGGTAATCGCACGTGAGGTCCGCAAAACCGTTGCGGTGGCGTAGTCATTCTCCGCACGGAAAGTTACGGTGACTTGGTATGTTTTGCCGCTCTTTCCTTGATAGGTGAGAAGCGCTCGAGAAGTAATGCGGTTCTTCTGAATCAGGGAAGGGTTGGTAGAACTGGTGTAGGTTTTCACGGTGCGATAGGTTCCATTCGTCTGCTTTTCTTTGATGTTGACATAGGAAACGCCTAAGGAAGTCATTTTTTCAGTTGCCCGGGCAACCATTTCAATTTGGAGTTTCCCGCCACCCTTCGCGGTGACTGTAACCCCGGCAGAAGCAAAATGGGTGCTGGCCCGGGCACTGGCAGGGGCGGCCAAACTCAATAAAATTGCGACCAAGAGGAACAGGGGGAGGGCTCGTTTTACTGTTGTACGCATAGGTATTCTCCTTGTTTTTTATTCGTAGATAGAGGAAACCATCTGTTTCAGCGTATCCATGGCGATTTCACCTTGGATGGCGCATTCTACATTTTGATTCCACCAGGCTGCGCCGGTGCGGTTCATATTGTCATAGAAATAATGGGGAATGTGGTTGATGTAACACTCCTCCGGGGAACCTATATTTTTTTCGTAAACGTTGTCTCGGAATTCTGGAATGGTGTTGTATAGCGTGAGAGTCAGCGTAAAGGATGTGTCATGATAGGAGAACAGCGCGGTAACACTTTCTCCATCAGACAAAGAGAGGGTTTCCAGTTCAGAGAGTACCGTTCCGTCTGGATACCAAGTGGGTAAAACAGGAAGGTCGGTATGCGCAGAAACGAACGCATCCAACGCTTGGTATTCGGGCGAAGAAAACAGGGCTTCATTTTCCGAGGAACGGAAAGAAAATGTGTCATTATCCCACTGAATCCATTCCTGTAATTTCCCGCTGCCATAGGCGGGGATGACCAAAATTACAACCAACAGGCACACCACCGCCGCCACCACCCATGGCCGCCGGGGCCGCCGGCTTTTGGCGGGGGGGTCCTGGCGGGGGGGCTTGGGGTCGGGGAAGGGCACCACCTTGGGATCCTCCTCGGTGGGGGTCGGGTCGTGGGGTTTGTCCAGGGTGCGGGCCCGCAGGCTGGCCCAGGCGGTGTCTGTGTCCACCGGCAGGGCCTCGTCGGGAATCCGCTGGGCGATCACCTCCAGAATGGCAGTCACAAGTTCGGGGTCGGAATGGCCCTCTCCGGCGGCAAAGTCCTGCCGGAGCAGGTCCTCCAGCGCCTGGGTAGACAGCTGTTCCAACCAAGGGTATTTCCCCAGCGTATTTTTGGGATTGTTCATGGCTGAAAACCTCCTCTACCTTTCTTATGTCCTGGGGGACGGGATTCCTTGCACCCATCCTGCAAAAAATGTTCCGAATCCGGGAAATTTTTTCGGAACTTGGCCTTGATCCGGCTCACCCGGGAGGCCAAGGTGTTTGGCTTGGTCCCCAGTTCCTGGGCCAGCTCCTCATAGCTGTACCCCTCTAGGTAAACCCGGCGGAGCAGGTCCAGCTCCTCCGGAGCCACCACGCCTTCCAGGTTCAGCAGGCCCGCCTCCAGGGGGCGGGGGTCGGGCTGGGCCTCTAAAAATTCCGGATCCACCTGAGCCAGGCAGGCGGCCCACCGCTGCTGGGTGCGCAGCTGGTTCCGGGCCAAGTTGGCAGCAGTGACGTACAGCCAGCCGATGGGGTTGGGGCTGGCCAGGAAGCTCTCCTGCTTTTCCCACAGGATGGTGAAGGCCTCCTGGGTCAGGTCCTCCACCAGGTGGGGGTCCGGCGGGTGGCCGCGCCGGGCCAGCAGGGTGCGCAGATAGAGAAACACGGGCTTGTGGTAGGTGTGGAAGAGTTGGTTGAACTCTGCCTCGCCCAGGGGCTTGCGGGGCGTGGACATGGGCAGACCCTCCCTTTTGGGTTTCTAAGGCTAGTATAGCAGAAATATCCGGAAAAGGGAACCGTTGAGGGATGACAGGGGTCCCTCACTCCGTCCTAGGCCGCCGCCGCAGGTCCTCCACCGCCCACCCCGGCAGGGGCAGGCGCTGCATGGCGGCGAAGGTGTATTCCTTCAGCTTGGGATACTGCCCCTGCAGGCCGGCGATGAGGTCCTTCACCTCCTGGCGCTTGGTGGCCCCGTCGGCGGGGCAGGGGTTGTGGACCACCGGCAGCTGGAGGCGCTGGGCGGCCTCCCGAACCATGGCCTCGCTGACGTAGAGCAGGGGGCGGATCTGGGTGATGTCCATCCGGTCCAGGTAGGTCACCGGGTGGAAGCAGGACAGCCGCCCCTCGTAGAACAGGGACAGGAAGAAGGTCTCCACCGCGTCGTCGTAGTGGTGCCCCAGGGCCACCTTGTGGATGCCCGCCTCCCGCAGGGCGGTGTGGAGGGAGCCCCGGCGCATCTTGGCGCACAGGGCGCAGGGGTTCTTCTCCTGCCGGGTCTCAAAGATCACGTGGTACATCTGGGTGGGGATCCGGTGGAAGGGGATGCCCTCCCGCTGGCACCAGTCCGCCACGGGGGACAGGTCCATCCCCGGGATGCCCATGTCCACGGTGAAGGCCTCCACCGAGAACCCCCCGGGGTAGAACCGGGCCAGCCGGGCCAGCCCGGCCAGGAGGAGGAGGGAGTCCTTCCCCCCGGACACCCCCACCCCCACCCGCTCTCCGGGGGCAATCATCTGGTAATCCTCCACGCACCGGCGGAGGAGACTGAGGATCTTCTGCATGGCTGGTACACTCCTTGCGCACAAAAAATGAAATTGAGGTATGAGATTTCAAGAGATCAGAAGAGATTTCGAGAGAAAACAAGAGTTCTTCCCGGGATAAATTAAAAAATCCCGAAAAACCGTTGACAGGGCTGGTTTGCCGTATTATAATGTAGCCTGCTCAAAATCCCGGCCTGTGGTTTCTCCAGCATTATAAGGGAGAAGGGTTCCCTTTGTAAAGCGGGAGAAGCCACCGGCCCTCCTTACCATATTAGGAAATCGGAAGCAATACTGAAATTGGAGGTTCGACCCTATGTCCACTTTTATGGCAAACAAGGGCAACATCGTGCGCAAGTGGTACATCCTTGACGCCGCTGGCAAGCCCCTCGGGAAAACCGCTACCGTGGCAGCCACCCTGCTGCGGGGCAAGCACAAGCCCGAATACACCCCCCACGCCGACTGCGGGGACTTCGTCATCGTCATCAACGCAGAGAAGGCAGTCCTCACCGGCAAGAAGCTGGATCAGAAGTTTTACCGCACCCACTCCGGCTATGTGGGCGGTCTGAAGGAAACCAAGTACCGTAAGCTCATGCAGGAGAAGCCTGAGCTGGCCATGAAGCTGGCCGTCCGCGGCATGATGCCCCGGAACATCATCACCAAGGATTCCCTGACCCGCCTGAAAGTTTTCCGCGGCCCCGAGCATATCCACGCCGCACAGAAGCCCGAACTGTGGGCCGCAGAATAAGGAGGAGCGAGACTATGTATAAGAGCAAGAAGCCTTACCACTACGGCACCGGCCGCCGGAAGTCCTCCGTGGCCCGGGTGCGCCTGTTCCCCAACGGCACCGGCGCCATCACCATCAACGGCCGTGACATCGACGATTACTTCGGCCTGGAGACCCTGAAGCTCATCGTCCGCCAGCCCCTGGACACCACCGACACCCTGGGCAAGGTGGACATCGTGGCCACCGTCTCCGGCGGCGGCGTCACCGGCCAGGCCGGCGCCATCCGCCACGGCATCAGCCGCGCTCTGCTGGAGATGAACGCAGAGTTCCGCCCCGTCCTGAAGGCCGCCGGCTTCCTCACCCGCGACCCCAGAATGAAGGAGAGAAAGAAGTACGGCCTGAAGGCTGCCCGTCGCGCTCCCCAGTTCTCCAAGCGCTGAGATTTATTGCTGCGTTTCAAAAATGCCGCCCAACCGGGCGGCATTTTTTGTTCTCTTCCAGGGGCCCATTGCCAGCCTGGGCAAAAGAGGTTATACTAATCCCATACCATACCAAAGAAGGGAAGTGACCCTATGACACAGCAAGCCCATCTCAGCGACGCCTTCCCCCTGGCCAACGGCGTGGCCATCCCCTGCCTGGGCTACGGCACCTGGCGGATGCAGGACGGGGCGGAGACCGTGGCCGCCATCCAGACCGCCCTCTCCCTGGGCTACCGCCACATTGACACCGCCGCCTACTACCGCAACGAGGCCAGCGTGGGCCAGGCCCTCCGGGCCAGCGGCCTGCCCCGGGAGGCGGTCTTCCTCACCAGCAAGGTTTGGAACACCGACCGGGGCTATGCCCCAACCAAGGCCGCCTTCCAGGCCACCCTGGACCGCCTGGGCACCGACTACCTGGACCTCTACCTCATCCACTGGCCCGCCGCCGCCAACCAGTTCGACGATTGGGAGGCCATCAACCGGGACACCTGGCGGGCCATGACGGAGCTCTACCAGGCGGGGAAGATCCGGGCCATCGGCGTGTCCAACTTCCGCCCCCACCACCTGAAGGCCCTGCTGGAGACCGAGGTGGCCCCCATGGTGAACCAGATTGAGTTCCACCCCGGCTGCCAGCAGCGGGAGACCCTGGCCTTCTGCCGGGACCACGGCATCCTGGTGGAGGCCTGGAGCCCCTTGGGCCGGGGCCGGGTGCTGGACCACCCCACCCTCACCGCCATCGCCCAAAACCACGGCAAGACGCCGGCCCAAATCTGCCTGCGGTGGTGCCTGGAACAGGGGGTCCTCCCCCTGCCCAAGTCGGTGACCCCCGCCCGGATGGCGGAGAACGGGGACCTCTTCTCCTTTGCCCTCACCCCGGAGGACATGGCGCAGATCGCCGCCCTGCCCCCCTTCGGCGGCTCCGGCCACGACCCGGACCAGCTGGATTTTTAACCCCCTCTTGCCTTTTTCCTACAGAGGCGGTATACTATAGGTATTCCAATCTCGGCCTAAGAGAGGACGGCGACGGCCTATGTTCGGACGGAAATCAAAACGCACCCAAAAGCGGGAGGCGCACCAGAAAGCCCTGCGAGAGGGGCTGATCTTCTGGCTCCCCGGAGGTTCCTCCCAGATCAATGTCTACCTGGACTACTGCGTCATCCGGTGCCTGGGCAAGACCAAAATGAAGGAGAAGGAGCGGGAGATCCCCTTCACCTCCATCCGGGACGTGATCTATACCCCTGCCACCGTCAGCCGGATGGCCAGCCTTCAGCTCATCACCAAGGAGATGCCCGACGTGAAGCGGAGCTACTGGTACGCCTATGAGAACAACCTGGTGGTGGTCCACCCGGGCAACGAGGAGCTGGCCCAGAAGATCCGGCAGTATATCCTCAACCCCAAGGGGTCCGACGTGGTCCCTCCGGAGTTTTTGGCCCAGCTGCGCAAGGAGCGCAAGGAGGAGCGCCGCAAGGCCGCCGAGGCCGAGGCCCAGGCCGTGCAGGCCGCCAAGGAGAAGCTCAAGGCGGAAAAAGCCGCCGCCCAGGCCGAAGAGGCCAAAGAATCCCAGCCATAACCAGAGAGAGGAAACGCCCCGGACGGCGATGCCGTCCGGGGCGTTTGTCCTGTCCAGGGCTATGGCCGCTGCCCGATCCGTTCCAGCAGGCCGTCCTTCTCCTCCCGCCGGATGCTCCATCCGGACAGGAGGAGTTCCAGCCCGAAGAGCACCTCCAAGAAGAGGGCCATCTCCGGCAGGGGGAACTGGTAGGGGACGATGGTCCCCCCGTAGGAGAGGGAACTGACCGTCCGGCAGACCCCCACCGCCACCGGCAGGCCGATGGCCAGGGTGGCCCCGGCGGCGGTGAGGGCGTAGCACAGCCCCTCCCAGGCGATCATGGTCCCCAGCTGCCGCCGGGTCATGCCCAGGGTGCGGAGCATGGCCTGCTCCCGCCGCCGGGTGAGCTGGTTGGAGAGGGTGGTGTTCACCAGGTTCACCACCCCGAAGAGGAGGATCAGCCAGGACACCACCTCCAAGGCGTCATAGATCATCGTGTTGCTCTGGCGGAAGGCCTCCACCCGGCTGGCGTAGGTGTCCAGCCCCACCTCGGGGTGGCGGGCCACCAGGGCCTCCAGCCCGGCGGCCACCGCCTGGTCCTGGTCGGGGTCGCTGACCACGGACCAGGCGTAGTCCAGGGAACCCGCCCCCGGCAGCAGCTGCTGGAACAGGCCCGCCGGGGCATAGAGGACGGCGGCGTCCAGCCCCAGGTTCCCGTGGCCCCCTCCGAAGGCAGCCGTCTTGGTGGCGTCAAAGACCCCCGCCACGGTAACGGTGACCGGGTCCCCGCCCCCCTCCACCACCAGGGAGGCCCCGGGGGCGATCTCCGGGTAGGCCTCCGCCACATGGGAGGCCACCAGAACGCTGCGGTCCCCCTCCGGCATGGCCCCGGCCAGGAGGGCGGCGGCCACCGTATCCCAGTTCTGCTGGGTGAGGACATCCCCCATCCCGGTGCTGTGGACCGAGGCGTCCCCCGCCAGCTGGTACCGCAGGCTCAGGGACTGGCGGGTGACCACCACGTCGGTGACCCCGTCGATGGCCAGGATCTCCTCCCGCAGGGTGGGGGTCAGGGGGTTGCCCTGGGCCAGAATGTCGGCATGGGCCCGGTCGGAGGAGAGGTAGACCTTGTAGTCCCCCAGGGGGAACTCCATCCGGGCCATCCGGGCCGGGTCCTGGACCAGGGAGATGGAGGCGATGTTCAGCAGCAGGATGCCTCCCAGACTCAGGGAGAGGGCGATGCTCAGGGTTTTCCGCCGGTCCCGCCGGAAGTTCCGCCAGCCCAGGGCCCGGGGGGAGAAGGCCCCCCGGCCGGACTTCCGGGGCGGCACGGCCCGCTGGTCCGGGACGAAGCGCATCGCCTCCAGCGGGGCGATCCCCGCGGCGATCTTGGCGGGCTTGCGGACGGCCAGGGCCACCATCCCCCCGCCGATGACCAGGGTCACCAGGATGGCCGCAGCGTAGTACAGGGGGTGGAACCCCTGGGGGAAGAGAGCCAGGCCCACCAGCGCCCCCAGCACCACCCCCGCCAGCAGACCCAGGCTCCCCAGCCGGCGGCCCTCCCCGTGGACCATCCGCCGGATCTGCCGGGCGGTGGCCCCCAGGGTGCGCAGCTGGCCATAGCTCTGGATCTTGTCCTGGATGGAGATGCGGAAGATGCTCTGGATCACCAGGCAGCCCCCCGCCAGCACCAGCGCCCCCAGCACCAGCACCATGGGCAGGACCTCCCGGAGGTAGCTGCTGTCGTGGTACCGGAAATACACGTTGGAGAACCCTGGGACGGGGAGGTCCAGGTCCTCCGCCGTCTGGCGGTAGAAGGCCTCGATGGCCTCGGCAGACAGGGCCTGGTCCCCGGCCAGGTGGACGTAGGCCAGGTACCCGGCGGGGTCGTAGTCCGCCCACCCCTCCAGGGCGGCGTGGGAGAGGACCATGGGAAACTCCGCCCCGGCCGCCGTCTCCTGGCCCAGGATGCCGGTGACCACATAGGTGCCGGAGAAGCTGGGGGTGTCCAGGGTGACGGTATCCCCCAGCCCGGCGCCGTTGGCGTACTGGGCCAGCCAGTCGGCCCCCAGGGCCACCTCGTGGTCCCCCTGAGGCAGGCGCCCCTGGGCCAGGGACATCTGGTGGCGGAAGGTGTAGAGGAGGTCCTGGTCCACATAGAGGTAGGTGGCCTGGAACCCCCGGGGGCTGTTCTCGGTGCTTAGGACATAGTAGGTCCCCACCCGGGCGATCTCCGGCACTTCCTTCAGGGCGGCGATGTCGGCCTGGGTGACCCCGGCGTAGGTGGCCTCATAGGTGTCGGTGATCTGGTCCTGGCGGATCTGGAGGAGGGAGGCGCCGATGGTCCCCGCCAGGCAGAGGAGGAAGGCCCCCAGGGCCACGGCGATGACCACCATCCCGTTGCGCCGCTTCTCGCTCTGCAGGCTGCGGCGGGTGAGGCGCCGGAGGATGGCGCCGGTGGGGTTTTCCAAGGGAAGTGTCATGGCGGCGCCCCCCTCATTCCACGATCCGGCCGTCCTCGATGCGGACGATCCGGTGGGCCAGCTGGGCGATCTCCGGGTTGTGGGTGATCATCACCAGGGTCTGGGAAAAGGCCCGGATGGTGCCCTGGAGCAGGGCCAGCACGTCGGCGCTGGTCCGGCTGTCCAGGTTGCCGGTGGGCTCGTCGGCCAGGATCAGGGCGGGCTTGGCCATCAGGGCCCGGGCGATGGCCACCCGCTGCTGCTGCCCGCCGGAGAGCTGGTGGGGCATGCTGGTGAGCTTCTCCTCCAGCCCCAGCATCCCCACCACCTCCTGGAGGAAGGCGGGGTCGGGGGTTTCCCCGTCCAGCTCCACCGGCAGGACGATGTTTTCGTAGACGTTGAGCATGGGCACCAGGTTGTAGTGCTGAAAGACGAAGCCGATGTTCCGCCGGCGGAAGATGGTCAGCTGCTCGTCGTTCATGGCGTCCAGGGCCTGGCCCCGGACGGTGACGGTGCCGCTGGTGGGGGTGTCCAGCCCGCCCACCAGGTGGAGGAGGGTGGACTTGCCGGAGCCGGAGGTCCCCACCACCGCCACGAACTCCCCCTCCTCCACGGTGAAGTTCACCCCGTCCAGGGCGCGGGTGAGGTTGGGTTCCGTGCCGTAGTATTTTTTCAGGTCGGTTGTCTCTAAGATGTGCACAGGGGTCCCTGCCTTTCTGGGTTGGAATGGGTCCAGGATAGGGGGGAAATGTTGCGCAATCGTCTCACCCCCGGGGGAGGAACAGGGAAAAGGTGGCCCCCTGCCCCGGGGCGGAGGACACCTTCACATAGCCCCCCTGGCGGGTGACGATCTCCCGGGTGAGGAAGAGGCCCAGCCCCACCCCCTCCACGTCGTGGACGGCGGCCTCCCGGTAGAACCGCTGGAAGATGGCCCCCTGCTCCCCCTCCGGGATGCCCCGGCCGGTGTCGGCCACGTCGATCTTCACCAACGTGTCCCAGGGGGTGACGGTGACGGCCACCTGGCCGCCAGGGGGGGTGTACTTCACCGCGTTGTCCAGAAGGTTGGACAGGGCCTCCGCCGTCCACTTGGGGTCGTGGGGGAGGGTGAGGCCCTCCGGGCAGTCCACCGTGAGGCGGAGCCCCTTGGCCTCCAGGGGGGCCAGGACGGTGTTCAGGGCGGCGGCCAGGGTGTCGGCCACCGGGCGGTCCCGCTTTTCCAGGGTGATGAGGCCGGTCTCCAGCCGGGAGGTCTTCACCAGGGCCTGGAGGAGGAAGTCCAGCTTGTCCAGCTGCCCCTGGGCGGCCTGGAGGAACTGCCGCTGCTGCGCCCAGGGCACCGGCCGGGCCAGGAGGGTGTCGTAGAGCATCCGCAGGTTGGCCACCGGGGTGCGGACCTGGTGGGCGATGTTGGAGATCAGGGTTTCCAGGCTGGCCTTCTCCCGCTCCACCGCCTGGCGGTTGGCCTCCATGGTGTGGTAGAGCCGCTCCAGCCGGTGGTTCAGCCGGGCGGAGAGGGTTTCCGCCGGCGCTGCCGGGGCAGGGCGGGCGGACCGGTCCAGCATGCCGTCCAAGGTGCGGCACAGCTCGTCGGTGAAATCGGCCACCTGCCGGGCCACGCACCGGAGGAAGGCCACCGCCCACCCCAGCAGGGCCAGGGCCAGCAGCCCCCCGAAGAGGGCCAGCCGGGCCTCCCCCGTCCCTGCCGCCAGAAGGAGGACGAGGGCCAGGGCGGTAAGGCCGGCCCCGGCGGCAAACCGGCGGACCAAGGCGGCCATGGGCAGGGCGGTCACAGGGCCTCACCCCCCACCCACTGGTAGCCGATGCCGTAGACGGTTTTGATATACTTCCGGTCCCCGGTCTCGATCTTCTTGCGGATGCGGCTGATGAGGGTGGCGGGGGTGTGGCCGTCCACAAAGTCCCCGTCGATGTCCCACAGCTGCTCCAAAATCTGCCCCTTGGTGAGCAGGATGCCGGGGTGCTTCACAAAGAGGGCCAGCAGGCGGAACTCCTTGGGGGTGAGGTCCAGGGGCGCCCCGGCCAGGGTGGCGGTCTGGGCGGAGAAGTCCAGAACCAGCACCCCGTCGTCAAACCGGTGGCGGCGGGGGGCGTGGAGGTCCAGGTGGTCAAAGACGGCGGCGATCTTCCGGCACAGCACCGGCAGGGAGAAGGGCTTGGTGACATAGTCCCCGCCCCCGGCCTCGTAGCCCTGGAGGATGTCGGCCTCCTGGTCGTTGGCGGTGAGGAACATCAGGTAGGTGCGCTGGCCCCGGCCCCGGATCTCCTGGCACAGGTCCAGGCCGCTGCCGTCGGGGAGGTTCACGTCCAGCAGGGCCAGGTCAAACTCCGTGGCCTGGATGTGCTGGACCGCCTCCCGGTACCGGCTGGCGGGGGTGACCTGGTACCCCTCCTCCGTGAGGTTATAGGTCAGGGTGCGGTTGAGGAGGGCATCGTCCTCCACCAAAAGAATCTTACGCATGGAGCCCCATCCTTTCTTGCGGGAAGCGTCCCTTGGGGATAGTATGCCAGGCAAAGGTTGCAGAAT
>OGGQ01001604.1_pt1 | contig 28479 bp, 20 predicted proteins | sample 1571191 | NCBI WGS metagenome assembly OGGQ01 (sample SAMEA2582061, study PRJEB24529) | metagenome | biome: Human gut stool | place: China | collected 2011
AGCTTCGATCAGACCATCGACACCTGGGCCGTCAGCGACGAGCCCGCCGAGCTGGACTCCTCCGAGATCTTCCTGCCCAACGTGGAAGGACGCACGGAGTTTCTGGCCCCTGACCCCGATCGCGTGCCCGTCATCGAGAACTCGGTGCGCACCGACGATCCCACCTATGCCGCCCGACCCGCCGAGGAGCGCACCCGCGAGCTTCTGTCCCAGATGCGCCCGCACCGCGCCACGCTGCTGGGCATCCTGGCCGCCTGCGAGACGCCGATGGCAACCAGTGCCATGAAGGAAGCCGTCGAGCGCATCAGCGGACGGAAGTTCTCCGTGTACACGCCTTCCAACTTCTGCACCATGCTGGAAGTGGCCGGCGGTCTTGCGCGCGTAACCGATACCGGCGAGCCCTACACCGACGAGGTGCGAGCACCCGAGATGGTGGAAGTGGACAGCCGCGCCTTCTGGCGTCCCACCACCCCGCCACCGGTGTACTGGCAGACCACCGAGGCCGGCGCCACGGTGCTCGCCGAGGACGATCCCGCCGCGCGCATCGAGCGCCTCTTCGCCAAAGAGCCCGAGTTCCTCCCCGTGTACAAGCGCATTCTGCTCATGGCTGACACCGACGAGGGCACGTCCATGGGGCTCATGTCCGTGGCCGTCGACACCGATCCGGCCATCGCCGAGAACCGTCGCTTCTACGTGCAGCATTTCGTGGAAAGCCTGGAGCGCGCCGGCGCCTTCGTTTGGGCCGACGGCGCCTGGCGCGCCACCGATGCGGGCCGCACGGCGCTGGCCGGCGCGCTGGCCGAGGTGATCGACGACTACGAAGTGCCAGCCGTTGACGACGTGACGTGCGCCAATGTACCCACTACCACCGATGGCGTGAACTGGTAAGGAGGAGCCATGACTGAGGAAATTCTGGAAGAGACGGCTCTCGCGCCGTCCGAGCTGATCGAGCTGTTCAAGCACCGCAGCGCCACCTACGGGCTGCTCTCGCGGCTGTACGCCAAGGAAGTGGACGCCGAGCTGCTTGACGAGCTGCATGACACGCTGTGGCCTGTCGAGACCGGCACCGATGCCGGCGACGAAGGCAACCGCCTCATCGCCACTTACCTGTCCGGTATCTGGGAGAACACCTTGACCGAGCTGGCCGCCGACTACATGCGTACCTTCTTCGGCCACGGCTATTCGGGCCACGCGGCGGCCTATCCCTTCGAAAGCGTGTACTCCAGCGAGAAGCGCCTACTCATGCAGAGCGCCCGCGACGAGGTGCTCGCGCTGTACCGCGCCGCCGGGCTTTCCAAACAGGAGAGCTGGAAAGAGGGCGAGGATCACATCGCCCTGGAGCTGGAGTACCTGCAGATCCTTTCCGACCGCACCGCAGAGGCGCTCTGCCAGGGCGATACCGACACAGCCGCGTCATGGGTGCGCGCGCAGTACAACTTCCTCGACGTGCACCTGGACAGCTGGGCGCCGCTGCTCACCGCCGAGGTGAAGAAGTTTGCCAAGACCGATTTCTACCGGGGACTCGCCTTCCTCACGGAGGGCTTTCTAGAGACCGACCGCGAGGTGCTGGAAGAGCTGCTCGCGGAGGACTAGCGTTCGGGCCGGTCGCGTCCGTCGCGCCGGCCCTCTAAGTAGAGGAGAAGACATGGGAGACGAGAAGAAACGAGAAGGCGCGGGCATGTCCCGGCGCACCTTCGCCTTGGGCGTGGGAGGGGCCGGCGTGCTTCTGGCCATGGGCGGCTTGAAGCTGGTGCCCGCGGAGGCGCAGGTGCGGCCGCCCGGAGGACAGAACGAGAACCGGCTTGTGGCGTCATGCATTCGCTGCGAGCGCTGCGTGGAAGCCTGCCCGCGCGGAGCGCTGCGCCCGACTCACATCGAGGACGGCATCGTCTCCGTGCGCACCCCCACGACGAACTTCAACGACGGCTGGTGCGACTTCTGCGCCGACGAGAACAACGGGGTGCCGCTGTGCGTGGCGGCCTGCCCCACCGAGGCGCTGGCGCTGTCCGCCGACGCGACCGCCGAAACCACCATCATCGGCAAGGCCGTACTCATTCGCGAATGGTGCCTGGCCTGGGACAAGAACAACGGCTGCCGCTTCTGCTACGACGCGTGCCCTTACGAGGCCATCGAGCTGGACGAGAACGGTCGCCCCGTCGTCGTGCCCGACAACTGCAACGGCTGCGGTGCCTGCCAGAGCGTGTGCGTGTCCCAGAAAGAGGGCTCCTACACCAGCGGCGCCACTTCGCGCGCCATCATCGTCGTCCCCGAGAGCGAGGCCTAAGGAGTCGTCATGAGTCAGAAACTTCGCATCATCATCCCTCTGGCCCTGCTGGGCGCCGCCGGCGTGGCCTACGCCGTCCACGTCAGCGCAGGCACCCTGTCGGCCTTCGGCTGGGAATCTATTTCGCTTATCTGCCCGATCGGAGCCTTGGGCACCATGCTCGCCAGCAAGATGCTCGTGCCGCGAGCGGTCATCTCCATCGTGCTGGCTGTGGCCGCCATCCTGCTTCTGGGCCGCGCCTTCTGCGGGTGGCTCTGCCCCGTGCCCGTGTGGAGCAAGCTGCGCGGCATCTTCAAGAAGGGCGACAACACCTCCTCCGTAGGGGGCGACCTTGGTCGCCCCTCCGCAACCGAGGCCACCCCGGGGACGGGCGCGGCAACGACAAAGGCCGCACCCCTTTCCGCTGCCGAGAAGCGCGCCCTGAAGACCTCGTGCACGGGCGGATGCTCCTCCTGCGCCGATCGCAAGCCGGCCGATTCGCGCCACATCATCCTGGGAGGCACCCTGCTTTCCGCGGCCATCTTCGGGTTCCCGGTGTTCTGTCTCGTGTGCCCCGTGGGCCTCTCGTTCGCCCTGGTGTTTCTGCTCATCGCGCTGTTCGGCGGGGGCGATGTCACCTGGTCGGTGCTCATCATCCCAGCGCTGATAGCTGCCGAGGTGATCTTCTTCCGCAAATGGTGCTCGCATTTGTGCCCCCTCTCGTCGTTCATGAGCCTCATCGGTCGCGCCAACCGCACGTTCCAGCCGGCCATCGACGACGCGAAGTGCCTGGAGACTTCCCATGGTGCCACCTGCGGGCGTTGCGCCGAGGTGTGCGAGGTGGGCATCAACCCGCGCCATCCGGAGCTGGGCACTACCTTCAACGAGTGCACCCGCTGCCGCGCCTGCGCCGACGTGTGCCCCGGGCATGCCATCAGCTTCCCGCTTATCGCCCGCAAGACAGCCGGCGCCCCGGCGCTGGAGCCAACGCCGGCTGGGGCGAGCGGCACACCGGCCATCGGGTCTGACCTCGACCTTGACGAGCCATCCGAGGCTCTCTCGTAACGCCCGCCTCCTCTCCTTGGGAAGAAGCTGGGCGCGGCGACCGTGCAGGCAAGCCTTCCAACCCGCACGGCCATCGCACCGCAGCCCAGCCTCTCCCTGACCGGCCTTTCCCCTCCTCCTTCGATGCGGCACTCCTCATTTTCCCGAGGCTTTCCCTCTCCCTCCCCTCGCTTCGGCCCCCCGCATCAGGCGCCTCCCCTTCCTGCGCCCCGCGAAAGGCCGCTCAGGGGGAGCCCGGCAGTCTCGATTCCCCAATGTCCTCGAACTGCTGGGCTTCCCTTTCTACCATCTCATCCAGCGTGTTCGGAAGGCTACCTATGACCCTATCGCCAACAGCAACTGAAGCGCTCTGCATCACGGGCGGTCCGCGCTCGGGCAAAACGGGCGCGCTCGTCGAACGTGCCGTAGCCTGGGCCGAGGCGGCTCCCGCGACTCCGGACGCCCAGCCGCCATTGCTGTTCTTCTGCGCGTCGCCCGTGACAATAGATGACGCCGCACTTCGCCTTTCGCAGCGCGGACTGGCGAACGTGCCCGTAGAGGCTGTAGGGCTTGCCGAACCCGCCGCTTGTCAGCACGGCCCGCGCACGGGCCTAGTAACCACGCCCTTCGATTACGCTTGCCGCATTCTGGCCGATCCTCGCGCTCAGAGGGCCATCGGTCGCGGCGGGCGCATGCTCAGTCGCGCCGAGGAGGCCGTTTTCTACGAGGATCTGAAAACCTGCGGCCTGAAACGCCGGCGCCTACGTGAGCTGTGGGCCTTTCTGCAATGCGGTCTCGCGAACCTGAACGACAGCAACCCCAACTGGATTCAAACGACCGAAGAGCAGGCCGTTCTCGATCTGGCCCGCGACATTCTCGCTTTCGAAGGGGCCGTCTTGCCGGGCGAGGCCGTGAATCTGGCCGTGCGCGCTTTGGAAGCTGAACCGGCGCTGCGCCAGCGCTTCGGCTCGCCTATCGTGCTGACAGATGACTACCTGCTGATGAGCCGCGCTTCGCAACGCCTGGTGAACCTGCTTGCCACCAACAAGATCGCCGTAGCCGGCAACGAAGACGACATCCTCCCCGCTTTCGAGCCCTACCCCTGCGTCACTGGCTTTGCGGAATTCGAAAAGACCTACTCGCCGCTGCAGCGCGTGACACTTGAAGCCCCTTTCTCCGCAGTAGAACGCGCATGGAAAGCGGCCCCCGACCTTCCCGGCGAAATGCGCCTTATCGCGCAGACGATTGCCGACGAGCTGGCCTGTGGCACCGATCCGCGCGCCATCGCCGTCGTGGGCACCAACTGCATCTGGCGCACCAACCTGCAGCGGGCCCTCGCCTCGGTGGGTATTCCGGCAGCGCCGCTGGGCCATCCCGCCCTCAAGGCCCCCAAGGGCAATCTCGCTTCCACCAGCAAGGAGGACCGCGAGCGCGTTTTGAGGCTGCTTGCCGTCGACCACGGCAACGCCATCGCGTGGCGTCAATGGCTCAGCTTCGACGACGCCCTCGGCCGCAGCGCCGCCGTCTCCGAGCTGCGATGCGTCGCGCAGCCCCAGGGCCTCAATCTCGCCGAGGCCCTCGCGGCTCTGGATGACGACGCCCTGCCGGGCCTCCCCGCAGAAAGCCCCTTCGCCCAAAGCCTGCTTGCTCCCTACCGCGAGGCGCAGCGACTGCTTGGGGAAGAAGCCCCAAGCGTTTCGCCAGAACCCGCTACCCATCCAACTCCGGCCGTCGCCATCACCGCCCCCGAAGACCTCTTCGGCCATACTTTCGAGGTGGTCATCTTCGGCGGTTTCGTGAACGGCTTCATCCCCTCGCGCGATATGTGCGACCCCGGCGTCATCGTCGGCGACGCTCGCGCCCGCCAGGAAACGACCGACCGGGCCGCCATCGCCCTGACCGAACAACGCACCACCCGACGACTCCTTTTCACCAGCTTCGAAAGCTGCGATTTGGAAACCGCCGAGCGCCTGCGCCTCCACATCCCCCACATCCGTCTCCGCAACGGCGTCCGCACCTGTAACATCGAGCCCAGCAGCTACCTGCAGGAATTGAACCTCCGCCGAACGAAACACTTTACCTGATCGGGTATTACGTCGACAGAGCGTTTTGCCTTCAGCGCCAACAAGATTGATGCCCAACGTTTTGCCTGGTCAAATCGATATTGGCTTCAAACAAACGGGAACAAACACGTTGTTTATAGCCAAACGGAACCCTTGCGTGCCATGCTCTCTCCCGTCAGCCGAACCGAGACAATCGCGGTTCGCAGATCTCGAAGAAAGGGAGAGGATCATGACCAAGGGAACTCACATCGCTATGAATCGCCGCTCTTTTCTGACGGGCGCCCTCGCGGCCGGCGCGCTGGCCGGCGCGAGCAGCCTCATGGGGTGCGCGCCCCAGACGAAGGCCGAAAGCGAGGCCACCGCACTTGGGGGAACCGGCGCGGCAAGCAACGGCGTCGATGGCTACTGCAGCACTGTCGATTGGCTGGGCACCGCACCGCAGATCGCCGATGACGAGATCGTCGCCACGGTGGACACCGAGATTCTCGTGCTGGGCGGCGGTCATGCGGGCATCCAGTGCGCCCTGGCCGCAGCCGAGGGTGGCGCCAAAGTTGACGTCGTAGAGAAATCCAGCGAGGAAGCCCGCAAGGTAAAGGGCGAGGATGTCGGCCACTGCAATTCCAAGTTCCTCATCGATCAGGGCTATGGCCCCTTCGACGTGGGCGAGATCGTCGAGGAGTTCTGCATCCGCTGCGGCGGCCGCGTGCGCCCCGAGCTTATCCGCAAGTACGTGGCGAACTCCGGCGAGGCCGTCGATCATATGATGGATCTCGTCGTGTGGCCCGACGACCGCATCAAGATCGCCGAGACCACCATCGAACCGGAGATCAGTCCCTGCGACCCGAGCCAGTGCATCTGCCAGGTGCCCGGCATCGCTCTTGACGGCTACACCGACTGGCCCATGAAACGCGGCGGCTATCGCAGCTGGCCCGGCACGGCCATGTTCATGGGCACCATCCGCCATGACATCGACGAGGAGCACGGGAAGGGCGTCGGCGCCTTCTCCCGCCTTGACGAGGTGCAGCAGTTCTCCATCCTGAAGGGACAGGAACTGGGAGCCACCTGGCACTTCAACGAGACGGCTACCGTGCTTTTGCAGGATGAGTCCGGTGCCGTCACGGGCGCCATCACCGAGGGACCCGATGGCTATGTGAAGTACAACGCTTCGAAGGCCGTGGTGCTGGCAACCGGCGACTACGCCCAGAACGCCGACATGGTATGGGGCCTGCAAGACGAGCTGGTGGAATGGGCCATGCGCGCCGGCAAGACCAAGGAAGACTTGGTGGGCATGTCCCCCAACATGGGCGAGGGCATAAAGATGGCCTGCTGGGCCGGCGGCTTCATGGAGGCTTCGCCGCGCGCCACGAACCAGAACGGCTCCGGCGCCGGCGGCCCTTGGGGCGTCTCCCCCATGCTCTGGCTGAACGCCCAGGGCAAGCGCTTCATGAACGAAGCCTCCGTGCAGCAGAACTTCCCCGAGATCATCCGCCAGCCCAAGGGCATCATTGCCGCCATCACCGATGCGAACTGGGCCGAGAGCGTGAAGAACGGCGCCCCCGACCACGGCTCCCCCAACTTCGGCCGCCCCGAGTACTTCACCGAGCTTCAGGAAGACATCGCCAAGGTGGAGCTGGAGAACCCCGATGGCACCGAGTGCCGCACCATGTGCATCGCCGAGCGCACGCACAAGGTGGTCTTCGGCTCGGCCACGCTGGAAGGGTTGCTGGGACTGCTCGGCTATGAGGGCGAGGCCCTGGATACCGCTCTGGCCTCCATCGAGCGCTACAACGAACTGTGCCATGCCGGCATCGACGGCGACTTCGGCAAAGATGTCGAATGTATGATTCCCGTGGAGAAGGCCCCCTTCTACGCCTCGTTCACCATGAATGAGCGCTGGCTGAACACGGGGTTGGGCATCATGGGCGGCCTGGAATGCGACGACAACATGGCTGTAGTGAATGCCGAGGGCAACCCCATTGGCGGCCTGTATGCCGTGGGCCGCTGCCTCGGTGGGCTGTTCGGCTTCTCGAACCCGAACCCCTGGGCCGGCAAGAACGTGGGCTCGGCCATCACGCTGGGTCGCGTCTGCGGCAAACTGCTCACCAACCAGGAGATCCAGTAGACTCCGTGCCCTTTAATCGCTTTCTCCTCCCTTAAGCGCGACCCGACGTCCCTCCCCGTCGGGTCGCGTTTTCTACGCCTTCGCTCGCTCAGCCGCCACGAGCGCAATTAACTCCTCGCGCGAGGACACGCCCAATTTCTGGTAGAGGTGATGCACGTGGCCACGTACGGTGCTCTCGGAGATAAACAGTACCCGGGCCACATAGGATGAGCTATGGCCTGCCGCCACCTGGCCCAAAATCTCCCGCTCGCGCTCCGTCAGACCGAAGCGGGCAGCCAAGGTTTCCACCGCACTCTCCTGGGGCCCCTCCCCCTCGTCGGCGGCATCGGGCTCGCCGAAGCCCGCCGATTCCTTCCCCAGCCAGGCCAAGACGCTGGGCCTCATGGCAAGAACGACAATGTAGATGCAGGTGAGCGCAAGGAACACGCTCGTGATAAGCTCAGTGCGGCCCCCGGCGAGCACGATGGCCGTTCCGATCACGCCGCCAAGACCGTAGGCGACCAGGGAAACGCCGAGAATCCGTCGCGGCGCGAACTCGCCAGCCGTAAGGTAGCCCACAATGGAGGCACAGAACAGCATGGCGGCAAAGGCGAAGAAAAGCATGAACCCGCTACGGCTTACGGCCCCTTGGAGCGCCGTCGGCACCACCAGGGCCACCACAATGAGCACGAGGCCCGAAAACGGCAGAATCACCTGGTACATGAGGTTCAGCAATGGACGCTTGCTGTTGATGAGCAACAGCGGCACGATGCACAGCCCCGATGCCAGCGTACCGAGCAAGAAGCTCAGATAGTACAGGTACACCCGATGATCTCCCAACGTGGAGAACATGAGAGAGAACAGGAACAATCCGATGAGGGGCTCGGCCAACCCGGCGAGCAGGGGGCGCAACGATTCGCGTGGCACCGCCGCCGACGATTCTCCAGCCGCCTGCGCAGACGCGCCCCAAGCAGGCAGATCTGCCCCCACGACGGACAGGGTCAAAAACAGAGTGCCAGAGGCAGCCAACGGGATCGTGCCGATGAGGTTCATGAGCAGCGCCGCCAGCACACAGGAAGCGGCGATGTGCAGGAGAGCCTTCTGGATGGAGCAACCGCGGTAACGCATGCCCCAGGCCTCTATCACCAGGGCCGAGGCCGCGCCGGCCACAAGGCCGGCAACCACCGTTGCCGCCTCGGGCAACTCGAAGGCTATAACGGCAAGGAGCGCCACTGACCCCAAAGCGACGAGCCCGTCGCGCAGCCAGCGACAGCGACCAAGGGCCTGCACCGCCATCAGCACGACCGCAGTGGCCGTGAAGGCGAGCAGGGCGCACAGCACAAAGGGCATCACGACATCGGGAAAGCGTTCCAATATTGCAAATGAGTGGAGCGCTGGCTCGAAGACGGGCAATGTCGCCAACGAGGCAGCCAGCCCTAAGCACGAGGGCTCTAGCCGAAATCGCCCCTGTTTCGCGTTTTCCATCAGTCCCCCTCTCCCCTACCTGTAAACATCGCGGCGATGGCCAACCTCAAGGGCGAGAACGACAAGTTCATCATCCTTGATATCGCACAAAACGCGGTAATCTCCCACCCGGTATCGCCAAATGCCGGACTTGTCGCCCACAAGCCCCTTGCCGAAAGCGCGGGGGTCTTCGCACCCATCGAGGTGTTTCAGGAGCCATGAAACCAACACGCGCCGTACCCCGGGATCAAGCTTCGAAAGCTGTTTGTCAGCCTTTTTCGAGAAGAGAAGCCGCCACATCAGAGATACTTCTTCGCTATTTCGTCAGCGGTATAGGTAGTCGGATCGGCATCGAATTCGGCCTTGGCCGCATACCAATCACGCAAATCGAGCTCATCTTCAATATGCTCGAGCACGGCGGTGCGCACAAACTCCGAAGCCGTCATGCCGAAGGTCTTCGCATAGTCGTTGATAAGGGATTTCTCATCAGCCCCCATGCGGATGGTCATAGTAGAAGTTGCAGCCATGGCTTACTCCTTTTCGTTGTTGTAAGACATTGTAACACAGATGACCATCACAACGCAAAGCAGCTCATCAGTTTAGATGCTTTCGTAAATCATGAGGCGAATGCCACTTCGACCCCGAAATGGCGCACCGCACTGCCAGTTGAAGGCCGAAATGGCCAGAAAGTGCCACTTCATAGCCGAAATGGCTTCCCCCCTCTTACCATTTCGGGGTCGAACTGGCATTTGCCACCAGATTCGTGAAAGCGATGTGACTTGCTGCCTCTTTTAGGTCGCCCCATCGGGCATGTCAGGTAAGCACGTTTTTCAGGGCCTCCTCGAAGGTTGCGTGGGAGGCGGCGGCGAGCAGGGCGTCCTTTTCGTTGCGGGAAAGCTGCTTGAAGACGTATTCTGCGTGCATGGCATCGTGCTTGGTGGCGAACTCGGCGTAGGCGAGCAGGCTCACCGGCAAGCGAGCGCGCGTATATTTCGCGCCCTTGCCGGCGTTGTGCACCGCCAGCCGCGCCTGCACATCCACGGCATAGCCGGTATACAGCGACCCATCGGCGCATTCCAACACGTACATATAGTGAGTGGTGGCCGCAGCCATAGCGGGCCTCGCCTAGTAGTACCGATAGTACGCCGCGCAGCTGCCCTCGCTGGAAACCATGCAGGGCCCGACCGGGTTCTCCGGCGTGCAGACCTTCCGGAACAGCGGGCACTCGCTCGGGGCCATAATGCCGCGGAGCACGTCTCCGCAGCGGCAGCCCTTATGCTCGCGCACCTCTTCCACGTCTGGTTGGAAGCGGCGCATGGCGTCGAAGTCGGCGAACTCCTCGCGGATGCGGTAGCCGCTGCCGGGAATCTCGCCCAAGCCGCGCCAGGTGGCGGAGCAGGTTTCGAAGACCTCGTCGATAGCGGCGAGCGCCACGGGGTTGCCCTCGGGCATGACGCCGCGGGCGTAGGCGATCTCAATCTCGGCGCGCCCCTCGTGCAGCTGGCGCATGATCATGGCGATGCCCTGAAGCACGTCTACCGGCTCGAACCCGGTAATGACGCCGGGGATGCCGTACTTCTCGGCCAGGAAGCGGTAGGGCTCGGCGCCGATGATGGTGGACACATGCCCCGGCAGAATGAGCGCATCCAGCTTCAGCGCCGGATCATTGATGATGACCTCCAGCGCCCCGGGCATGTTCTTGTGGGCACCGTACACGGTGAAGTTCGCAAGGCCCATGGCGCGCGCTCGTTTGATGGCCATAGCTACGAGCGGCGTGGTGGTTTCGAAGCCCACGCCGACGAAGACGATTTGCCGATCGGGGTTCTCCTGCGCCAGGCGCAGGGCATCCAGCGGCGAGTAAACGATTTCCACCGCGCGTCCCGCCGCCTGCTCGGCCAGCAGGCTGGACGTGGAGCCGGGCACGCGGGTCATATCGCCGAAGGTGGCGATGGTCACTTCCGGCACGCGGGCCAGCGCGATTACCTTGTCGATGTCGTGGTTGCTCGTCACGCACACCGGACATCCAGGGCCCGACGCCAGACGAACCCCCTCGGGCATAAGACCGCGAATGCCGTTGCGCGCAATGGCCACGGTATGGGTGCCGCACACTTCCATCAGCGTAGCAGACTCCGGGGCCAGCGCTTGAATGGACTCAATGAGCCCCCGCGCCAACGCCGGATCTTTGAATGCCTTCAGTTCTTGCTGCATGGCGTCCATTCTTGCAACCACTCCTTCAAGGGTGTAGAATACGGACAAGCGGAATGCCCGTGGCACCGGGCACGACTGCTTCACATTACTCCTATTAATGTGATGAAGAGCCGTTCTTCCTATGCGAGGGGCGGCTTTTTCATTGCCGCCCGCTGCGACTACTGCCGCAAACGCGCGGTCAACTCAATCACCGCTACGATCACCAAACAAAACGTGAGGAGTTCCATCCAGCTTACGTACATAGCTGCTCCCTTCGACGAAAGAAGCAGTCCGCTCGTCCGTGCGGTCAGTCTAGTGTAATACACGGGCGGATTCAACAGGCAAAATGCACTGTTTTCGCTCCTTAGGCCGGCGTGGGAGCCTCGTTCAAATCGGCCAGTTCGGGGAACTGTTTCACCAGCTCGATGGTCTCCAGGGCGAACTGCTCGTCCACCACCTCGATGGCGAAGCCGGCGTGCACGAGCACATAGTCGCCCACCTGCGCCTGGGGCGTCAGATCGACGGAAATCTCACGGGTCACGCCCAAAATGTCAACGGTGGCCAAGTTCCCCTCTTCCAGGGCCGCCACCTTCGCCGGAATTGCCAAGCACATACGCTGCTCCTTCGATTCGTCTCTCAATGCCCCATTGTCGCAGGTTCGCCCAAGGAAGTCGGCGAGGTTTCGAGAGGCGCCCTACTCGCCCGAACGAGCGGAAGCCACCACGGCTTGGCCCAGGCTGATGCAACCGTCGTTGGGAGGCAGATCGCGGTTGATGGCGACGGTGAAACCAGCAGCGGCCAAGTCAGCCAGCGCGTGCTCCACAAGGTAGCGGTTCATGAACACGCCACCCGACAGCGCCACCGTGGAAATGTCGTACATGGCTCGCACCAACTCGGCGCTCATGACGATGGCGCCAACCATGGCATCGTGGAAGCGGCAGCTGATGACGGACGCCGGCACTCCCGCCGCCAGGTCGTCCAGCAACGCGTGGAAGGTGGGCTCGGCATCCAGGAGCAGCACCGAGGTGTCCTGCGCGGTACTCGTCTCGGTGGCGGTGTTCTTCTCGACGATGACGGCGTAGCGCTCCTTCGCCGCCAGCTCGTCCTCGCCTGCCACGCCCGCGGCCTCTTCGACAGCCGCAGCGCCGGCCACGTCGGCCCCGGCGGTTTCCATGGCCGCCTCCAGAAGGATGGCTCCCTCGCCCTCGTAGCTCGGCTCCGTGCAGATGCCGAGCAGCGCGCTGGCCGCATCGAACAGGCGCCCGACCGAGGACGTCATGGGCGTGTTCAACCCGCGCTCGATCATGGTGTCGCACACCTCGGCCTCATCGCCCAGAGGCGCCAAAGCCGCCGCAGCAGCAGGATGTTCCAGCAGGTCGTAAGCCCACAGCACGCCGTAGGCCATGCGCAGCGGATGCTTGATGGCCGCAGCTCCTCCGGGCATGGGCACGTAGGCGAAGTTCGCGAAACGCTCGAAGGCCTGGCGGTTCGCCAGCAGCACCTCGCCGCCCCAGATGGCCCCGTCCTCACCGTAGCCCGTGCCGTCGAAGGCGATGCCGCAAACGGCGTCAGTCAGCCCATGCTCGGCCATAACCGACACGATGTGGGCATGGTGATGCTGTACCTCGGTCACGGGAAATCCCTGATGATGGGCCCATTTGCTCGTGAGATACTCGGGATGCAAGTCGCAGGCCACCGCCGTGGGGGTCATTTCGAAGAGGCTCTCGAAGCGATCCTTCGTGGCCAGCCACGCATCGTAGGTCTCGGCGTTTTCCACGTCGCCGATGTGCTGGGACACGAAGCCATCGGTGCCGCGCAGCAGCGTGAAGGTATTCTTCTGCTCGGGGCCGGCGGCGAAGATGATGCCCTCGGCAGGCGCAACGCCCTCGGCCGCCACCGACACGGGTACGGGAGCATAGCCGCGTGCCCGCCGCAGGAACTGAATGGCGTACACGGGCTTTTCGTCGACCTCATCCACCTGGATCAGCCGCACGACGGAGTCGTCGAAGCGCGTGAGGATGGGGCGATTGTTGCCCAAAAAGGCATCGGCGATGCCGGCCAGCTTTGCGCGCGTCTCTTCATCGGCGATACAGATGGGCTCGTCGTGTACGTTGCCCGAGGTCATCACAAGCAGCGGCACCAGGCGTCCCGGTTCGTCGCCCGCTTCGTTCACCGCCGGATTCGCCGCATACCATGCTTCAGCGAAATCGTGCATGAGCAAATGTTGCACCGGCGTGTAAGGCAGCATGACCCCCAATTCGGACAATCCATCGGCCAAGCCTGCGCCAATAGCCGCGCCAGGGCGTTTACGCAGCAGCACAATGGGTCGCGTCGACCCCGCCAGAACCGCCTCTTCCTCTTCGCTCGCCTCGCAAAGCGCCCGCACATCGCCCATTCCCTGGGCCATCACCGCCAGGGCCTTCCCGTCGCGCCGCTTGCGCCGGCGCAGCTCAGCCACCGCATCGGCATTGTTGGCGTCACATACGAGATGGAAGCCCCCCAGTCCCTTGACGGCCAAGATCTTCCCTGCCATGAGCATTTCCACCGCGGCCGCGAAAATGGCATCGGACTCCTCGCGAGTTTTCCCTAGCGAAATCGGCCCGTCCGCCCCAACACGCCACGTTACCGAAGGCCCACATTCGAAGCAGGCATCGGGCTGGGCGTGGAAGCGGCGGTCGAGCGGATCGGCATACTCGGCGGCGCACTTCTCGCACATGGGGAACGCCGCCATGGAGGTGGCAGCGCGGTCGTAGGGCAAGTGGTCAATAATGGTGAAGCGTGGCCCGCAATTCGTGCAGTTGATAAACGGGTAACGGTAGCGACGGTCGTTCGGGTTGAACAGCTCGGCCACGCAGTCATCGCAGGTGGCAAGCTCGGGCGACACAAGTGTGGTCTCTGCCACGTCCTCATCGTCGGAGAAGCGAATCTCGAAGCTGTCGAAATCCTCCAGAGGCACTTCCTTGATGTCGATTTCCTCCACCTTCGATGCCGCCGGCGCGTTGTCAGATAATTCCATGATGAACTCGTCCACCAGCGCGCTCTCGCCCTCGGCGTGAATATGCACGCCATCGGTGGCGTTCAGCCCCCAGCCGTTGATGAGGTACTTCTTCGCCATCCGGTACACAAAGGGCCGAAAACCTACCCCCTGCACAATACCCTTCACATGAATATCGACCGCATCGATCATGAGTAAGCTCCCTTGCCTTGCGCTTTGCTTTGCCGCTTACGCCTCGTCCGTCTCGCCTTCGGGGACGGCAACCTCCGCAGCCTCCACCTCGGCATCCTGGGGCGCATCGGCAAACTCGGCTTCCACGGCAGTCTCGCTGGCCTCGGCAGCTTCCACAACCACGGTGGCTTCGGCCAGCTCCTCGTCCTCGGCCATGGCGGCGGCCTCAGCCAACGCCCGATCGGTCAGGATGTCGGCAATCACATCGTCGACTACCTGGGCCAACTGACGCAGCGTTACGCCGGAGTTGTCCGGCAAATGCAGATGCACGCAGCGGCGCCCGCGCTTGGCGAGCGTCGCCAAATCGCCAGCAGCCTGGGCCTTCGCCAGCTCGCCAAGGCTGGGTGCCGCAGCTTCCTCCGGCAGCGGAATGTCCTTCAATTCGTCAGCCGACAAAATGAGGAAGACGCCCATGTTCGGGCCGCCCTTCTGCAGCTGGCCCGTGGAATGCAGGTAGCGCGGCCCCACCTCCAAGCACGACACGCAGCCGAAGGATTCGGCCACGCCATGGCGAATCTGCTCGATGGCCTCGCGCCGCCCCTCTCCCGTAAACGGAAGAAACGCGTTCAGCGCAAAGAAGTCGCCCGGCTGAATGGAGGACAGCAGCGCATACAGTGTCTCGTGCAAGTCCTCACAGCCCTCGAACATGGGGGCGAAGGAGACTTCCACGCGGCCCATGTCCACCTCGTCGGTGAACACCTCAGTGAAATCGGGCTCCGGCTGGCCGTTCTTCAGAATATCGAGTACCTCAGCTTTGGCGAAGGCAACGTCGGGCTGGTCGAAGGGGCACACCTGCATGAGATAGCCGCACATGGCGATGGCGTATTCCCACATGACGAAATGCTCAGCCAGCTCTTCCACAGTGTCGATGCGGTAATTCAGCCGCGGAATAGCGTTATCGATGTAGGCGAGGCTCATCTCGAAATTGCGGCGCTCGTCCCACAGGTCGGTTTGGGTCTGGTACATGATGATGGACCTGTCGCCCGGATCCTCCGTAAGCAGCAGCGAGTCGATCTCGATGTTCGGCAGGATGCCCTCGCCGTTCTTCCCCAGCGATTCAGCCACCAGCTGTTCGATCCACAGGCCCAGTACGCGCCCACGCTTGGGAGTGAGGAACGAGAACTTGTTGCGACCCTTCAGGTAGTTGTCGTAGAGGAATGCCGCCAGGTTGATGGCCGGGTTGTCGATGGCATCCTCCGAACAGGCCTCCTCAGCCGCGCGAGCGTGAGCCATGAACGCTTCCATGTCGATACCCGTGAGCGCCGCCGGCACCAACCCGAACACCGAGAGCGCAGAGAACCGGCCGCCCACCGTGGGCTCGCCGGAAAACACCGCACGCCAGCCTTCCTCGCGTGCCTGCCGATCTAAATCGCTACCCGGGTCGGTGATGGCCACCAGGTGCTTCACCACATGATCGCCCAACTCCTTCTCGAAGGAGGCCCGCACCGCCTCTAGCAGCATGCGCGGCTCAATGGTGCCGCCGCTTTTCGAGGAGATGATGACCAGCGTGCGATGGGGATCGCAGATGGTGAGCATCTCGCGCACGCGCACGGGCGAGTCGGAGTCCAACGTGCGGAACTTCACGCGGTTGGAATCGTGCTTGTTGTACTTCGTGATGGTCATGGGCGCCTGAGTGGAGCCGCCCTGACCGATAAGCAGAATCGTATCGAGACCCGCTTCCACCACTTCGTCGGCAAAAGACTGGATGGCGTCCATGTCGCACAGCGGACTCGTGGCCAGATCGGCCCATCCCATGTAGTCGCTCGCGCAAGCTTGCGCCTCGGGGGAGAAATCGTACAGCGTGGCGTCCTTGGCGTGAATGCGGCTTGCTGCACGAGCTTTCACCAGGGTCTTTGCCGCCGGATACAGCTTCTCAACGTCAACGGAGAGCATGGCGCTCCTCTTCTCTCTGGGCAATTTCCGCCAGCCAGCAGAATTGCAAACGAGCCCCGTACGCGCTGCACTGGGGCTCCTCCTCGTTAATCTAGTGGAAATATTCTAGCAAACGCCACCAAAACGCGCCCACATCCCCACAACCCTATGGCGGTTCTGTGAACGAAACGAGCCCCTGGGCGGGGCTCGTCAGCGTATCATTCAGAGCGAGGCGTCCTACAGGTTCAGCGCCTTCTTCAGGGAGCTGACGCGGCGGCGCGAAACAGGAATCTTCTCCTCCACGCCGTTCAAAGTCAGCAGCAGCGTACCACCGGAAACGGACTCGATCTCCTCCACCATGGACAGATTCACCAAATAGCCGCGGTGCACGCGGAAGAACCCATGGCCGTCGAGGCGCTTCTCCAGCTGGGCCAGGCTCACTGTGGAGAAGTAGCGGTCGGTATCAGTCTGCAGGTAAGCGTAGTCGTCGCGAGCCATGACGAAACGGATCTTATCGATGCCGATGAGAATCTTCTTGCCGCCCTTTTCCACCGGGATGCGCTCGGACTTGTGAGCCTGCAAGTGCAGAGCCACCTGCTCGCGTACGCGGGCGATGGCCTGAGCCAAGCGCTCGGTCTCCACCGGCTTAACCAGATAATCGATAGCGCTCACCTTGAAGGCGTCCAGCGCGTGCTCGGAATAGGCGGTCACGAACACCACCGCCGGAGGGAACTTCAGATGCTGCAGAGCCTCGGCCAATTGAAGGCCAGTGGCCTCGGGCATGTTCACATCCATGAACATAACGTCACAGGGATACTCTTTCAGCTTCTCGATAGCCTCGCGCACGTTGGCAGCTTCGGCTGTCACTTCAACTCCGCCGACCTCATCGAGAAGAAAGCGCAGTTCAGAACGGGCAGGCGCCTCGTCGTCAACGATAATTGCGTTAAGCACGTCGTCCTCCAAAAGAAATCTCTGATTGCATTCATACTATTCTATAGCACAGCTGACGCCCCGTCATGCCCGATCATGAGGAAATCACGGGTTAATTCCAGATGAGGACATTGAAATTATCGATACCCTCATCGCTCCCGTCGCTCAATCGCAAAATGGCCCCGCAGATGCGGGGCCATTGCAGACATACGCTGTAAGCTGTACTCAATTACTGAATCTCTAGCCCCTGCAGCTCGGCCAGAGCTAGGACGTAGATCTTGAAGGAGGTCTTCAGCAGCTCTTCGGAGACACCCTCGTCGGGGCCGTGTTCGCCGCCGACCCAGTCGGGGTTCTCGATCCAAGGCATGTTCACACCGAAGGAGGCGCCCTTCTTGAACTCGCGAGCGTAGGTGCCACCGCCGATGGTGAAGGGCTTGTGCTCGGTGTCGCCGGTTACGAACTGGAAGGCATCCTGCAGCACCTGAATCTCCGGGTCATCGGGCTTCACGAGGAAGGGCACCATGAGCAGGGTGTTCTCGAAAGTGGCACCAATGTTGTCGGTCAGCTTCGTGAGCGCGGCGGTGATCTCCTCAGCTGTGATGGACGTGGGCCAGCGGCTGTCCATGGTCTGCACGAGACGATCGCCTTCCTTGCGGATGGTGCCACCTACCACCGTCAGCGGCCCGAAGTACTCGTCAGCCGTGGCGATGCCCACGCCAGCACCGGTCGTGTCGGACACGAGGCTCTGCACCAGCTCGAGGAACTCGCGCTCCTGCTGGTTGCACAAGCCGTTTTCCAGCAGGTAGTTCGCCAGCAGCATGATGGCGGAGATGCCGCGCTCGGGCCAGGCGGCGTGAGCATTCACTCCCTCAGCATCAATGCGCGCCGTACCGTCACCGGCGTCGGCTACCGTGATGCGCTCGGCGCTGGGCAGCGCAGAGGCATCCGCGCGCACGACGGCCCAGGCTTCACCAGGCACGGCGTTGGTCACCACGCCGCCAGAGATATCCAGAATCACCGGATCGGCGATAGAAGCGCTCGTGATGCAGCCGTCATAGCCGCCCTTCTCGCCATAGCACACCGGGAAGTCGGCGTCGGGCGTGAACAAGAAGGCCGGGCTCTCGTACTTCTCGAGATACCACATCACGTCGGCCATGCCCGTTTCCTCATTGGCACCGAAGATGAAGCGCATGGCATAGGGGCGCTCCACATCAAGGTCACTCAAGCACTTCACGGCATGCAGAGCCACCACCGAGGGGCCCTTGTCGTCCAGGCAGCCACGGCCCATAAGGTAACCGTCCTTCTCGGTTACCTTGAAAGGCTCGAACGACCAGCCAGGACCGGCGGGCACGACGTCCACGTGACCGATGATGCCCAGCTGCTTCTCGGTTTTGCCGGCAAGATCCGCAAACCCGATATGCCCCTCGCAGTTCGTGACGGTCATGCCCATACCCTCGGCGATTTCCAGCGCCGCATCCAGCGCAGCAGCCGGCCCAGGCCCGTACGGCGCGCCCGGCGCGGCAGCGGCCAGATCCTCCGTCGAGGGGATTTCCACGAGCTTGGCGATATCGGCCACAATCGCATCGCGATGTTCATCCCAATAAGCCTCGGCAGCAGCGACAATTTCCTTGCGGTCCATAGACGTTCCTTTCATATATATTGTCCCCTGAAGCGCGGCACACCATAGCATGGCGCTTCTACCTTCTTCGAGTAAAAACGTATTCCACACATCTCGCGCCGACACGTTCCCGGCTACTCTCCGTTGCCATTATGGCCCTTCCGCGAAATCAGCGCAGGCCGTTCCCCCATTTGTTGCAGGGCCGTTAGGGAGGGCGCTTCATCACTTGCGAAAACCAAGCGAGGTTTTATGCGATAATGCGCCATTATGAATACCGCATCGCAGACAAACGAGAGGGGCAATCGTCGTGCGCTTTTTATCGGAGGCGTCGGCTATGGCATTGTCTGCGGCCTTACCTTCCCTTTAATGATCTCCAACACCTTTTTAAGAGAAATGAGCCTCTCTCATGGAGCAGGTGATTCCTTCGGGGCCTTGTTCTTTCTCGCTTACGCCGCCGCAATGCTCGTCCTTGCTCTTTGGCACCTCATCAGCCATCGCCCACTGCCCAGTTCCTCACTAGCCGTAGCACTTGGCGCGGTGTTTCTGGGGAACGTGCTGATGCTGCTGCACAACCTTTCCGTCATCGAAGGGGGCTGGCCCTATGCCATTGTCACAGGCCTCAGTATCGGCTTCGGACTGGCCACCGCCGAACTCGGATGGATGGAGAAACTGGTATCCGCGGGAAAGGATGACACCGTCCTTTTGCCCCGTATGGTCTCACTTGCCTATCTAGTAGGCGGAGTGGCAGCGGCCTTCATCTTCTTCGCCATAGGACCGGTCGAGCTGACGTTCGCACTTCTCATCATTCTTCTCTCGGGGATGCTCTTAATGCGCATGCCGAAAGCCATCGCGCCGATCCAAAATATCGCTCCATCGCGCTCTGACAATATAACCCTTGTCAAGGCCATCTCATACCTAGCCGTGTTCTCATTCGTTTTTGGTGCGGCGAGTCAGATGGTGGAAACTTCGAGCCACAGTGGCATCATCACCATCGAGTTTCAGGCCACAATCAGCATCATTGGAGCAGCACTTATTTTTCTCGCGGCCTCATTGAGTCGCAAACGCATCGTTCCAATTTCGGATCCCTACGGTCTACTCTTTCCCATCGTCGCAGGCGCCCTGGTCGCTCTACCATTTATCGCTACACCTTGGGTTCATGGCATCGCCTCAATCCTTATCTTCGCAGCATTCTATCTGTCGGGCATGAACGTGCGAATCATCGTGAGCCAGCTGAGCCGCGGAGACCACCTGTTGCTATGGGTCTACCTAGGCTGCGCCTTGGGCATCGGAAGCCTCTTGGTTATCGTCGGCGTAGCATTTGGCGCCACCGTTCTCTCTCACGGAAGCCCCGAAACAGCCCTTGCACTCGTCTCGCTCATCTCACTGTTCATTCTCGCGCTGAACCCCATTCTCGCTCATCGCATCGAAAAGCGAGCTCCCCTTGTCGCTGGCCCTAACGACTCCGCAACGCCAGACACCTCGAGCACACAAGCCCCGGAAGATTCCGTGGAGGGCTTTGCTCGCAAGCACTCCCTGACAGCCCGCGAAAGCGAGGTGCTTCTGCTGCTTTGCCAAGGGCGCACGCGCACATATATCGCCGATGAGCTAGGGCTGTCGCCCAACACAATCAAAGGCTACATACGCAGCATCTACCAAAAAAGTGGGTCGGTGGATAAGCAGGACCTTCTCGATCGGGTTGAGCTTTTCCGAAACCGCCAGTAAGTCCTTCCGGCTCGCCCCTCCAAAATGGAGGGGTTCAATTCGGGGCAGTGAAAAACGCAGCCACCACCCTTTTTGGCGCTAACGAAACTTTGCAGCTTCCCTCATGATGCAATTCGTCCGGGCAGGAGGGCCCGGTTCTCTTCGACAAAGGGAGGAAGCAATGACCAAAATGAATGACCGCCTCGAAATGCCGGGTACCGTGTCGCGCCGCTCGTTTCTACTCGGCCTGAGCGCCACCGCAGCCGTGGTAGCCGGCAGCAGCTTGACTGGCTGCGCGCCGCAAAGCCCCGCACCTGCAGCATCGGTGCCGCAGGGAGACGGCACCGAGAATTTGGCCGGAACGGGAGATTCGATCGAGCTTTTGACCGACACGGTTCAGGATGCCTTAGCGAAGCCCGCAAAGAACCAGGAATCGAAAGAGGCCGACATCGTTGTCATCGGCAGCGGCATCGCTGGCATGAGCTGCGCGGTGGAGGCGTCGCTTGCCGGAGCAAAGGTCGTTATCCTTGAGAAGAACTCGTCGATGACTGGGGGCGACTCTTCCATCTGCACCGGCAACTTCTACTGCTGCGGGTCGGAGAAACAGGACAGCATGGGCTACACTGAGTACGGAACGCCCGAGGAGATCGCCCAGTTCCTCTTCGATCAGTCCGACGGCGACGCAAACATGGACATCTGCCGCCTGGTGGCAGACAACGGTGGTGCGGCCATGGATTGGCTCGTAGGCTTCGGATGCGATTTCGACAAGAAACCGGGCGACGGCGTGTCTGATCGCTCCATGGTTTCCACCAACGGCGGTAAGGGCATCATCGACACCTTGATCGGCGTAGCCGAGTCTAACGGCGCCGAACTGATGATGGATACCCGCGCCCTGCAAATCATCATGGAAGGCGGCAAGGCCACCGGCGTCATCGCTCGTTCGGGCGACACTGACTACACGATTTCCGCCAAGGCAGTCATGCTGGCCTGCGGCGGCTTCGATGGCGCAGACTGGTCGAAGCAGCTGTATGCTCCAGGCACTGTCGGCTGGCACACCTTCTCCACCCCCACGAATACCGGCGACGGCATTGAGCTAGCGCGGGAAGCCGGAGCACTCACGCTGCTGAAGGGCGGCCTCTCGCAGATCCACTTGGTGGGCCGTGATCCGCTGCCACTCAACGATGAGCTTTCGAAGCTGCGCATGGTGAACACCGGCGTCTTCGTGACCGACTTAGGCTACCGCTGCGCCAACGAATCCATGACAAGTCAGTTCGACTACTTCGTGCCCTTCGTGCAGAGCGGCCGCAAAGAATTCACCATTATCTGCGACTCCCAGCAACCGGCCGACCGGATGGATCTCATCAAGAAGGCCGTCGAGAAGGGCGTGGCGAGCGAAGCCGACACCATCGAGGAGCTGGCAGTGGCCGCAGGCCTTCCGCAATACCCCCTCGCAAAAACTATCGAGCACTACAACGAGCTGTGCGCCGCCGGCGAAGACCCCGACTTCCATAAGAAGCCCGAGGATTTGCAGGCCCTCACTCAAGCGCCGTTCTACGCCATCCAGATCACGCCGAACACCAACGACTCCTTCGGGCAGCTGGCTATCAGCACGAAGGCCGAGGTGCTCAACGAGAGCCGTCAGCCCGTTCCCGGCCTGTATGCCGGCGGCACCATCGCAAATGCGGAGCTGTTCTATATGCGCTATGCCGTCAGCGGCGCCTCTATGTGCATGGGCACCGTAACGGGCCGCATCGCCGCTCAGGAAGCTATGAAATACTACGGCGCTTAGGCTAATCCGAACGCAAATACTTTCGCGCCAGCCCTCCCCTTTTTGGCCCCGACTGTCTCTGACATCGGGGCCAAACCCTTTCCTAACCCGTTTTAGGACGGTAACAACCACAAGCGCCCAACCCTGCCCCTACCTCTTCCGGGCACAACGACAAAGAGCACAGCGATGTCACGACACGGCATGGGTTCGCGTATAATGCACCTGCAGGGCAAGCAAACGCAAGGGAACTTTCACGCCGAAAAGCAGCAACGCGTCATCCGTTGCGCCGCAGCCCCTCGAAAACGAAAAGCAGACCAAGCCTCAGCAAGGTCGCTCTGCGAAGCATAACGAAAGAGGAGTGGGTCGCCATGGAAAACGCCGACAGCAAGCCAAAGCCCTGGTTCAAGCGTCTGTCGCTAACCACCTGGATCTTTATTGCACTCATTCTGGGCGTGCTGGCGGGTCTCGCGCTGCAAGGCGCGCCGGAGATCGCCGACACCTACATCAAGCCCTTCGGCACCATCTTCCTGAACCTCATCAAGATGATCGTCGTGCCGCTCGTGCTGTTCTCCATCATCGCCGGCGTTGTGTCGCTCGATGACGTGAAGAAGGTCGGCGCCATCGGCGGCAAAACCGTGCTGTTCTACCTGGCCACCACCGCCTGCGCCGTTACGCTGGGGCTTGTGTTCGCCAACCTCATGAACGTCGGCGCCGGCTACACGATGCCCACAGGCGAGCTTTCCTACGAGGCCACCGAGCCGCCGTCGCTCATCGACACCATCGTGAACATGTTCCCGAGCAACTTCTTCCAGCCCATGGCTGACGCCACCATGCTGCAGATCATCGTCATCGCCGTGGTGTTCGGCTTCGGCATGATCGCCGCTGGGAAGAAAGCCAAGCCGGTCATTGACATTTGCAACGCCATGTCGGACGTGTGCATCGCCATCATGCGCGGCATCATCCTGGTGGCGCCCTTCGGCGTGTTCGGACTCATCTGCCCCGTTATCGCCAGCAACGGCATCGATGTGCTGCGGCCCCTTCTGTGGCTCATCGTGGTAGCTTACGTGGCCATGATCGTGCAGATTCTCCTGGTGTACTCGGGCATCATCAAAATCTTCGCCCGCATGAACCCGCTTAAGTTCCTGAAGGGCGAAATGCCGGTAATGGGCTTCGCGTTCGCATCGGCCTCGTCGGTGGGCACGCTGCCCATCAACATGGAATGCACCGAGAAAATGGGCGTATCGAAGGAGGTCACCTCGTTCGTGCTGCCGCTCGGCGCCACCATCAACATGGACGGCACCGCCATCTACCAGGGCGTCTGCGCCATCTTCATCGCCCAGGTGTTCGGCATCGACCTTTCGATCGGCCAGCAGCTGACCATCGTGATGACCGCCGTGCTCGCCTCCATCGGCACCGCCGGCGTGCCCGGGTCCGGCATGATCATGCTGGCCATGGTGCTGCAGTCGGTGGGCCTGCCTGTAGAGGGCGTGGCTCTCGTAGCCGGCGTCGACCGCATCCTGGACATGATGCGCACCACGGTGAACGTCACCGGCGATGCCGCCGTGGCTACCTGCGTCGATGCCATGCAAAAGCGCGCCGCCGCCCGCCGCGCCCGCAAGGCCGAGAAACTGGCGAAAGCGGCGTAGAACTTTCGTGCCGGGCTGGTATAGGTCGCCTCATTCAAACGTCCCATAAGCTGCCGAAAAATCGCGCAGGTTAAGGCTTCGCAACCGTTGCCGGGCGCTCTCCTTGCACGGGAGCAGGCGGCCTATACTTTCGGCATTGTTTCTTATGTGCTGACGATGTCTATGGGAGGCGACTTCTGTCATGAGCCTAGAAGAGGCGCTGGAAAAGCGCGACGAGCTGGATGAGGACTTCGGATCTGATCTCGCGGACGCTTCTCCTCAAAAGCGCAAGCAAGCCCTCGAGGCCGACGAGAAGCGCGAGCAGGCCAAACAGGCGTTTCTCGACGCGCTGGAAAAGGATCCCTCCCTCATGATGACCACGGCTGGTAGCTCCTTCGAGGGCTGGCGCGTGACAGAGTACTGCGGCACGCTGTCCACCGACGCCGTCGTTGGCGCGGGTCTTCCCGCCGAGGCCGACGCCATCGTCTCCGACCTCACCGACCAGCGTTCCCTCCTGCTCGGCAGCAAGATGGAACGGGCCAAGCGGATCGCCTGGAACGAGCTTTTGTTCCGCGCCCACGAAGCCGGGGCCAACGGCATTTTGGCCATACGCTACGACGTGTACATGCTGCCGAAAGGACTTTTCGGCGCCTCGGTCACCGGCACGGCTGTGGCCATCGAGCAGCTGAGCCAGCTGAACCAAGCTCTGAGTCAAGACCTCTTCGGTGCCACCGTCACCGGCACCGCCGTGAAGGTAGAAAGGGCATAAACGATCTTCTAAAACCCTCTTGCGTGATAGCGGGCGATTTGCGAGCGGAGGGCCCGATGGCGCGGCATGTCGCACTCGGAGAGGTAGCGCGTTCTCTTTCCCGCCTTCCGCGAGGCCGGCACGATGATCGCCTGGAATTCCGTCGGGCTCTGCAGCTGCGCGTTGGTGAGCGTAGCCACGTCGTAGCCTTCTGCTCGCAAGGCATCCCGGCGACGAGAATCGGTTGTTCGCGCTTCGGCGTCACCATGGGTTGCACCATCGTATTCCACGACAACATTCGAATCTTTGAACTTAAGGTCGCAGACGACTTTCTTCTGGCGCGCAATCGTTGCCGCCTCGGGACTGAGCGTCACAACTTCATTCAGAAGCGCCTCCTTCGCGCCGAGACCTCCATAGTGGCGCGGGAGAAGAGCGAGGAGCGCCAGCTCAGTTTCCTTCACCGACGCGGATTTATCGCAAAGATGCCGCGTCACCCGCCGGGCCTTATTGGTACCGCCTCGGCCCTGGTAGCGATCAGCGTAAGCCGCGAGGAGCGTTTGCGACGTGACGGGCGCCCGCACGTAGACGACTTCTCCATCGGGGCGAAACTCGGCATCCAGAGGATACCCACCCGTCAATTCCATACCGCAGGCGCACAGTGCTCCTTCTTCTAGGACGCTCGCCATCTGCACAAACGTGAGCTCGGGCGAAGCAACATACAAGCCTTCTGCCACTTTCACAAACGATCGCCGAGGCAGCGCGCAACTCACTTGGTGGAAGTGGATATTTTTCTCCGAACAGCGCCTGCCCTTCACGTACGGAACGCAAACGTACAGACAGCCATCAGCTCCAGTGCCAATACCAGCGCGCACCAACAGCTGTCGCACGCTCTGGCCATTGGCATTGAGTATTTGCCGAACTTCGCGCTTCGAACCGGCGGCATTCTTGATTATTGAAACCGTCGGCAACGAAAACGACGGCATTCGATCGCGTGCGAAGCACTTTCCCGAATGAAACAGCCCCAAAGGGATGGCATTCATCTTGGACCACCAAATCCAGAACAACCATGCGCTGATATGTGAGAGATAGATATTCATAGGCGATGTTTATAACATAGCGCACATTGAATGCCATTGCCTGCTTGCAAGATCGTAAATGTCACACATCTCGAACCTTGCTCAACTTCGTCCTAACTTCTCTCTCGGAGATGCGGTGACACGACAAGGGCCTTCTACGCACGTTTTTTGACTTATACAGGCATTCTTTAATCACCAAAACACCCGGAGGCTTAACCATGAATGAAGGTTGGCGTATTACCCCAGGTCACCGGAGCTTCAATCGAGCAAACTGCACTATGCGGAATCTTAGCGAGAATCAAAATGCCTGTATAAGTCGAAAAATGTGCGCCAGAGAAGGCGTTTTTGTCACCAAGAAGGGTGAGTGCGTTCTCGAACACCAAGCCCCCGCTCAGGGAGTGCCTATATAAGTTGGGATAGGTGTTGGCGCCACCGGTTTGCGTCACCAGCAAGCCGCGGAAGGCTGAGAAGCAGTCGAAAACGGCATAGGGGGCACAATAGGCGACGGCAATCGCGCAAAAGCGCCCGGGTCTTGGCTGCCCGGGCGCTTGCTGTGAAAGGGGTATGCGGATTAAGCGATGGGATCCTCACCGAGGTCGCCGTTGCTCAGGGTGTCCAGATCCTGCAAGGTCTCCTTCGGATCGGAGCCGGCCGTGAGGAAGCTGGGGTCGTCCAGGTTCAGGCCGTCCAAGTCCATGGGGCCTTCCACTCGGCAGGTGTAATCACCCTCGGCGTCCAGGTCGATCAGCACGTGGCTGCGGTCGCGCAGCTCGCCGGAGATGACCTTCTCGGCGATGCGGTCGACCACCTCGCGCTGGATGAGACGCTTCAGCGGACGGGCGCCGTACACTGGATCGTAGCCGTCGATGGCCAAGTGCTCCATGGCCGCCGGCGTCACGTCCAAGGTGATGTGGCGGGCCTGCAGGCGGTCGCGCACCTGCTCGAGCTGCAAATCCACAATGGGCTCGATAGCCGAGATGGACAGCTCGTTGAAGGTGATCACGTCGTCGATACGATTCAGGAATTCCGGACGGAACGTGGTCGACAGGGCATCCTGAATCTTGTTCGTGAACTCCTGCATGCGCTTGGCGGCCTGCTCAGGCGTCATGGACATCATCTTCTCGGCCATCTCGCCCATGGTCTCGCCACCGGTGGCCTGAGCCTCGTCGTAGGCACGACCCTCGGCCGCATGCTCGCGGATGATCTGCGAACCCACGTTGGAGGTCATGATGATGATGCAGTTCTTGAAGTTCACCACGCGACCCTGGCCGTCGGTGAGGCGTCCGTCATCGAGCACCTGCAGCAGGATGTTGAACACGTCGGGATGGGCCTTTTCCATCTCATCGAGCAGCACCACGCAGTAGGGGTTGCGGCGCACGGCCTCGGTCAGCTGGCCGCCCTCGTCGTAGCCCACGTATCCCGGAGGCGCTCCGATCAGACGCTGCACGGAGAACTTCTCCATGTACTCGGACATGTCGATGCGCACCATGGCCTTCTCGGAATCGAACAGGTACTCGGCCAGCGTCTTGGCCAGCTCGGTCTTGCCCACGCCGGTGGGGCCGAGGAACAGGAAAGAGCCAATGGGACGGTTCGGGTCGGAAAGTCCCGCACGGTTGCGGCGGATGGCACCGGCCACCACACCCACAGCCTCGTCCTGGCCGATGACGCGGCCCTTCAACACTTCCTCCAGGTCGACGAGCTTTTCCATCTCGCCCTGCATCATCTTGGCCACGGGGATGCCCGTCCAGGCGGCCACAACGGAGGCGATCTCCTCTTCGGAAACCTCTTCCTTCAGGATAGCGCCGTCCTGCTGCTTCATCTTCACGGCTTCCTCGGCCACGTGCAGCTGCTGCTGCAGCTGAGGAATGCGCGAGTAGCGAATCTCGGAGGCGAGCTGCAGGTTGCCCTCGCGGGTGGCGCGCTCCTCATCGAGCTGAGCGCTTTCGAGCTCGGCCTTGAGGTTCTGCACGCCAACGATGGCGTCCTTCTCGTTCTGCCACTCGGCCTTCTGGGAATCGAGAGATTCCTGGGCGGCCGCGATGTCGTGGCGCAGCTTCTCCAGGCGCTCCTGGGAGGCCATGTCGGTCTCCTTCATGAGGGCCTGCTCCTCGATCTGCATCTGGATGAGCTTGCGCTCGGCGGCGTCCACCTCTTCCGGCATGGAGTCGATCTCGATGCGCAGGCGGCTGGCCGCTTCGTCCATGAGGTCGATGGCCTTGTCGGGCAGGAAGCGATCGGTGATGTAGCGGTCGGACAGCTCCGCCGCGCTCACGATGGCGCCGTCGGTGATGCGCACGCCGTGATGGATCTCGTACTTCTCCTTCAGGCCGCGCAGGATGGCGATGGTGTCCTCCACCGTGGGCTCGCTCACCAGCACCGTTTGGAAGCGGCGCTCCAGGGCGGCATCCTTCTCGATGTATTTGCGATACTCGTCCAGGGTGGTAGCACCGATGGCGCGCAGCTCGCCGCGAGCCAGAGCCGGCTTCAGCATGTTGCCCGCATCCAGCGACGAATCGCCGCCGGCGCCGGCACCCACGATAGTGTGCAGCTCGTCGATGAACAGGATGATGTTGCCATCAGCCTCCTTCACCTCACGCAGCACGTTCTTCAAACGGTCCTCGAACTCGCCGCGGTACTTCGCGCCGGCCATCATGGCGCCCAGATCGAGCGAGACGATCTCGCGATCCTTCAGCGACGAGGGCACGTCGCCGGCCACGATGCGCTGGGCCAGGCCCTCGACGATGGCCGTCTTGCCAGTGCCAGGCTCGCCGATGAGCACCGGGTTGTTCTTGG
>OGGQ01001608.1_pt1 | contig 28448 bp, 38 predicted proteins | sample 1571191 | NCBI WGS metagenome assembly OGGQ01 (sample SAMEA2582061, study PRJEB24529) | metagenome | biome: Human gut stool | place: China | collected 2011
AGTGCGGTGCCTATCGGCTGCCTCACCGGATGTGCAAAAATTGCCTGACCTACAATGGCCGTTCTTTCGGCAAGGTGGAGGCTCAGTAATTTGCGAAAAAAAGACTGCTGTTTGGACAGCAGCCTTTTTTTTACCCAAAACGAAGGGAGCGGAGAATTTCTCCGCTCCCTTTGTTCGTTTACATCTTGGCCAACAGGGCCTCCAGCTCCTCTTTGGTGAAGGGGTAGACCCGGTCGCAGAACTGGCAGGTGAGCTCTGCCTGTCCCTGCTCCTGGATCAGAGACTCCAGCTCCTCCCGGCCCATGCTGATGAGCGCTCGGGTCACCCGGTCCCGATTGCAGTAGCAGCGGTACTCCACCGGATGGGTCTCCAGGATCTCCAGTTCAAAGTCAGACAATACCGCCTCCAGAAGGCCACGGGCGTCCAGACCGCCCTCCAGGGCGCGGCTTACAGACCCGACCCGGCGCACGCCGGCCTCGATCTTGGAGATGATGTCCTCTCCGGCGCCGGGCAGCAGCTGGATGAGATAGCCACCCGCGCTGGTCACCGACTGGTCGGTGCCCACCAGCACGCCCAGGGCGCAGGCGGTGGGGATCTGCTCGCTCTCTACAAAGTACATGGCCAGGTCGTCGGCGATTTCGCCGGAGAACAGGCCGATGGTGCCCACGTAGGGCTCTTTCATGTTCAGGTCTTTGATCACGGTGAGGGTGCCCGCCGTACCCACGGCCCGGCCGACATCCAGCTTACCCGGCTCGATCTCCATGAGCTCCACGTGGGGATTCTGAACATAGCCCCGCACGTTGCCCTGGTTGTCCGATACAGCAAGCACGGTGCCAAGAGGGCCGCCGCCCTTGATCTGCAGGGTGAGGGAGGCACCATCCTCTTTCAGCATGTCGCCCAGCATGGAGGCTCCCAGCAGAGAGCGGCCCAGGGCGGCTGTGGCAACGGGAAGGAGGGTGTGGATTTGTCGGGCCCGCTCTACCAGGTCCCGGCCGGTGATCGCCACGGCCTTGACCAGGCCGTCAGCGGTAATGGCTCTTACCAATTCGTCGCGCATAAAAAGAATTCTCCTTAAATTTGTGTGGTCAGCTTGGGATTTTTTCGGGCGGTAAAGAAGATGCGGTCCTCTCCCGGTTTGGGGGAGCGCATTTTCAGGTTGCCGTACTGACGGATGTCCTGAAAGCCCGCCTGAGTGAGATATTCCACCAGTTCCTGGGGCTCATAGGACCGCTCCCGGTGCAGTTCTTCGCCACGCTCCCACAGGCCGCTCTCCTCATCCAGACGGAAAATGTCCATAAAGTAGGAGCAGATGCGGCTGCGCTGGGAGTACTCGGCACGCCACACGCAGTAGGCGTCCTCGGTCTCGTCCAGGAAAACCTGACCGTCCAGGCCCCGGAGCTTCTCCGGGGTGTTGATATCAAACAAAAACACCCCGCCGGGCATCAGGAACAGATAAACCCGTTCAAAAGCCTTTTGCAGCTTTTTGGGGTCAGTGACATAATTGACGCTGTCCAAGCAGCACACGCAGGCATCGATGGTGCCGTACAGGTCCAGCTTGTCCATGGACTGACACAGAAAAATGGGGGGAATGCCGTCCACATCCTGGTTTTTCTCTGCGGCCTCGGCCAGCATCTCCGGGGACAGGTCCACACCGATCATCTCATAGCCCCGCTGGGCCAGCTCCCGCGTGAGAGAACCGGTGCCGCAGGCCAGATCCAGTACCGTTTTGCCCGGCAGTCCCCGGCGGCGGAAATGGGCCTCAATATAGTCAGCCCAGGCGGAGTAGCCTACATCGGTGGTAAACTCGTCATAGCAGCCGGCCAGGAAATCGTAGCTGTTCATTTCTGCCGCTCCTTCAGCCGGGGCAGGATGGTCCGATAACCGTTAGCCCCGTAGTGAAGACACCGGTTTACCCGGCTGATGGTGGCGCTGGAGGCACCAGTACGCTCCAGAATTTCGCTGTAGATAAGGCCGTCATCCAGCAGCATGGCCACTTCCATGCGCTGTTCCATGGCCTTCAATTCTGATACGGTGCACAGGTCCTGCAAAAATTCACGGCACTCCTCCACACTGTGGAGCTCCAGCATGGCCTGATACAGCAGGTCGCTGGAGGGTTTATCATAAAACTTGGACATGGCGGCTCCTTTCTTATGGGAAAAACATGGATTGAGTTATATTGTAACACACTAGCTTGTGAAAATAAAGAGAGACCACACCTTTTCTCCCATCATTTCATAGGATGGGCGGAAAAGGGGGGGAGTTTCCATGAAGGAAAGCGGATTGCCTCAGTCTTGGCAGGTGGCGTGGAAGAAGGAAGAAAAGAAGCTCAAATTACGTGGAGAACCGGTACTTTCGCTGGCTTTCTCCTGGCCGGAGATCCAGCGGGGAGGCCGCGGGGGACGGAGGGTGAGCCAGTATTACCGGCAGGTGGTCCAGACCTGGCGCAAGCGTTGGGAGAAGGAACTGTATTGCCGCGCTTGCCTGGATCTGTCTGCCTGCCAGGAGGAGGGGCGGGCCTTCCGGCCTTGGAGTGCCCGGCTGGAGGGACAAGTGACCTTTCAGGACGAGGAGACGCTCAGCGTGGTCTTGGACGCCTGGGAGGATTGGGGAGATGGACGGCCTCTTCAGGTGCGAACCGCAGATATCTGGACGCTGCCCAACGGGCGGCCGCTGGCAAAGGGACGGTGCTGGCCGGAGCGGGGGGAGCGGCGGAAGCTGTTTGCGCAGTTGGCAGAGCAGGGGGAGGAGCGGCGGAAAAACGGCGGTTGTTTCCTGGATGCGGATTTTGCCAAAAAACTGCCCAAGGCGCTGTCCTGGCACCGATGTGCCCGCACCCAGGAGGGAATGGAGTATTACATCCCTCAGGGGGTGTTGGCGGTGCCTGTGGAAGGTGTGGTGACCTTCCAGGCCCCTGTGCCAAAGCCCAAAGTAAAAAGAAGAAGGAAAAAGACGCTCCCGCCAACGAAATGACGGGAGCGAAAAAAGTTTGTTATTCTGCTGTACGGGGACGCAGAGCAGAGAGAACCGCACCCAGAAGGATGCCCACCACGGCAGGTAGGACCCAGCCAAGCTTCACATCAGCCAGAGGAATGTTCTTTAAAAGGGCATCCAGGCCAAACAGAGGAATCTTCAGATCCTGTAAGGTATACAGGATACTAGCTACGGTGGTAAAGGCAATGCCCACAGGATAGATGGCCCACAGCTTCTGGACACGGCCGGGCAGGAAGGCCAAGAAGATCAGTACGATAGCCGGGGGATAGAGGATATTGAGAATAGGCACGGAGATGGCCAGAATCTGGTCCAGACCGGCGTTTGCGATGATCATGCTGACCACGGCGAAAAAGGCCGCCCAGGCGGGAATAGAGAGCTTGGGAACCAGGGTGTTGAAGTAGGAGGCGCAGGAGCTGATCAGCCCGACACAGGTGTTAAAGCAGGCGATGATGAACACAGCAGCCAGCAGTACCGAACCGACAGGACCAAAGATAGCCCCCACCACGTTGGTCAGGGTGACTGCACCGTTGGTGGTGCCGGGGAAAGCGGTGCTGGACAGAGCACCGATATGGGCCAGCATAGAGTAGACCACCGCGAAGAGAATCGCAGCGATCACGCCGGCACGGATGGTGGTCCGCAGGACGGGACGCTCCTGAGTGACACCCAGAGCCCTGATATTGAGGACGATGACAATGCCGAAATTCAGACCCGCAATGGCGTCCATGGTCTGATAGCCGGTCAAAAAGCCCTGGACGGGAGCCATGTGGTCATAGGGAGCTAAAGCAGGGCCGTATTCGCCCACAGGGTGAATGAGGCAGCCCACAAAGATCACCGTCACCAGCACCAGGAGCATGGGGCACAGGATCTTTCCCAAGCGGCTGGTGAGCCGCTCCGGATGAAGTGCAACGATAAAGGCGGCGGCAAAGAAGATCAGGGAGTATCCCAGCTGAAACCAGGTGGTGGAGGTGCCGGCAGGGAGGAAGGGAGGTACCGCCATCTCAAAAGAAGTGCTGGCGGTACGGGGGATGGCCAGACAGGGGCCAATGGACAGATAGATCAAGATCGTGAAGATAGAGGCAAACAAGGGATGGACCCGGCTGGCCAAGGCGTTTAAACTGCCCGCCCGGACAACGGCGATCACGCCCAGAATGGGCAGGCCGATGGCGCTGATGGCCAGACCGGCCATGGCAGGCCAGGTTTGTACTCCGGCTTGGGCGCCTAACTGGGGCGGGAAGATCAGATTGCCTGCTCCGAAGAACATGGAGAACAGGGTAAAGCCAACCAACAGTTGTTGTTTTCGGCTGAGCTGCTGCATAGAATAAGTTTCGCTCCTCTCAAATGATTGCAATGTGATGTTTGAAAGAAAAAAAGCTGAGGAGTTCTTGCTAGAAATCCAGAGACTGTTCTTATTATAGATGATATCCACAAAAAAGGGAAGCGATAAAATGGGGAAACAGGACAAAACGATGGAAAAAACTAGAAATTAGTCGAAGAGAAAAATATTTTAAAAAACCTATTGACAATCGTCGAAAGTTTGGTATAATAACACCTGTCCTTGCGACAGGGAAACAAACCGCAAGGCAAAACAAAGAAATAGCGGGATTGTGTAAGGGTAGCACGACAGACTCTGACTCTGTTTGTGAGGGTTCGAATCCTTCTCCCGCTGCCAAGACAAAACCCTAGAGCCTCAACGGTTCTAGGGTTTTTCTTTTGCCGTTTTTAGGGGTTTGACCCTTCAATTTACCCTTTACAGGTTTGTTATGTACTTCTGCATCCGGGCGGCGCTGTCCTCTTTCATGCGCTCCGATACATGGCCGTAAACGTCCAATGTGAAAGCTGCTGTGGCGTGTCCCAGGTTCCCCTGGACGGTTTTCACGTCGTCGCCATTCTGGAGGGAGAGGACGGCGAAGGTGTGGCGTAGATCGTGCACCCTGCTGTCCGGGGCACCGATTTGGACGGCCAGTTTCTTATAGTGATTATAGACCGTCTGAGGGCTGAGGTTTCTTCCTGCGGCTGTGGTGAATACGAGAGCGCTTTTCTGTTCCTCTGCTGTCTGCCAGCCTTCCCACAGTTCCCCGGCTTTAAGGCGCTGTGCTGCCTGTTCCCGCTTGCGGCACTCCAGTAGCTCCAGAACAAAGGGAGCGGGGCGGAGTGTGCGGGTCTTGTCGTTTTTCAACGGGGCGAAGGTAAAGCCACCGTCGGCCAGTGGGCGCTTTTGGAGCTGCTTGCAGACCTTCACGGTCCCGGCCTTGAAATCTATACAGTCCCATGTAAGGCCGATAGCTTCCGACTCCCGCAGGCCGGTAAAGAGGATCACCTTCAAGAGGATTTCATACTCGTCCCTAGTAGATACCTGGAGAAAGTCTTTCACCTGTTCATCTGTGAGCGGGTGAATTTCTTTTTTCTCCACACGGGGGAGAGTGGCGCGGCTGGCCGGGTTGTCCCGGATGTATTCCACGCTGACGGCGGTGGAGAGGCATTTTGTGAGGATGCCATGAATATTGCGGACGCTTTTGGGTGCCATCCCGTCTCTCAGGAGCCTATTGTAAAAAGCCTGGATTTGTGGTGTGGTTAGCTCCGCTAGTTTCACCGCTCCCAAGCTGGGGACAATGTGAGTTTTACACTGTGCTTTGTAGTGCTTGACCGTCAGATATTTCTTGTCTCCTGTGTACTCCTGGAGCCAGATTTCCACCCAACGGGCCAATGTCATTTTAGACGGTTCAAAATAGTCCCCGTTATCCAGAGAGGCCACCGCCTGAGCCAGCTTTTTTCTCACTTCCTGCTGAGTAGCACCGTAGACGGAGCGCTGCACCTGTTTTCCGGTGCCGGGATCACGGCCCACAGTATAGCGGGCCTCCCATCGTCCATCCTTCCGCTGGCGGATCGTCCCGCTCCCCTGAGCGGATCGTGTGTTGCTTTTTCTTGGCATTGTAAATCCTCCCTCTATCTGATAAACTGGAGGAGCAGTAGGCCGTGACAAGTTTACTGCCCTCTGATAGCCGTCCCTGGTGTTCGTAGCACCGGGGGCGGCTTTTTCTTTATGACATCCAATCGGTCCCGGATATTCGATGCTTCATTTCCTCCAAAGTAATTTCCCCATTTTGACATAACTTCAATGCCTGCTTTGCCGATATCGCCCAATCATCAAAACGAGCGGCGATATTCCTCTTTTGCGGGTTTCGTTGCTTTCTTGCATTCTGCATTTTGTATATGCGGCGATACTCTTTCATGATTTGATCGGCTTTCACCTTCATTTCGTACCCAAGATCTTTGCAGGTTTTCCCATTCCTAAAAATATTGTTACAGTACACTTCATCGGAGCGGGAATGTGGAAAAAACAGTTTTCCGCAGTTCTGGCACTTTACCGGATGCACATCATATTTTTTCACCTCATAGCTGTCATACATGAGAGCATCGTGGAGAGATGAGAAGGAAAGGAGAGTTGCACCAATTTGCCTGTCAAATGAAAAATGGACATCAAATCCACTTTCTCCTCTTTCCCACGGGTTCGATGGAATAAATGTAAGCAAAGATGGTTTAAACGCAGACAACTCTTCTTCCGGCATATCTTTCAAAACAGATACAAGAGCCCCAAAATTGATAAATTCGCCATAAGTTTCGTTCCAATGGGGAGACTCAAGCGGTTTATTTAGACGAAATTCGAGTTCCTGGTCATATGCGCTTCTGTTATTTGCAAGATTGCTTGCTGTGACAACCAGATCCCCGACATCATAATGGAAAAATGCGAATTGTCCTTCCGGTTGACCAGCGTAGAGACGGAAGTAGCTTTCGCCATCCGGTCCTATAAAGATTTCTGCCGCATAGTCCATGTGAAATCGCTCCTCCTGCGTAGACAGTCGATAACGTGGTCTAAGGCGAAAGACTGTCTATAAAAAAATCAGTAACTGTCTTGTTTGTGACGTCAATTTGATGTATACTGCTTACGAGGACAGTTTATCATAAACACTTTTAACTGTCAACAACATGACGAAACGAAAGGAGAGCAGTATGGCAAATCTGGATATTCGAGCAGAAGCAGTTTCTCACGGGGTAAGATTGTGGCGCGTGGCCGAGGAACTGGGAATTGCAGACGCAAGTCTTTCCCGCAAGCTCCGCAAAGAGCTGCCCCAGGATGAAAAGGAGAAAATCTTCTCTATCATCCAGCGGCTTGCAAAGGAGATGAGCTAATGTCCGACAAATTATACCCCCTGGCCGTGTCCCCGGCGGAGTGTGCCCGCCTGCTTGGCGTAAGCCGTCCGAAGGTGTATGACCTGGTTAACCGGGACGATTTTCCTTCTTTTAAACTGGGCACCCGAACCCTCATTTCCGTGGACGGCTTGCGGGCCTGGATCGCAAAGCAGACGGAGGTGAACCAATGAACAAAAGCAAAAAGAAAGCCCGCCCTGCTGGTAGCGCAGCAGGACAGGCGGAGCGGGAAAAGCACTTGACGGGCGACATTTCCCACGACAATTTTATCACGGGCAAGGGCCCTATTTCAAGGTACTTACTGGCGGGGCAGGAAAATGGCCTCCACCTCCGGGACCTAGTGCGCCTTACCGGGTGGACTGAGCGGGAAGTCCGGCAGCAGATCCACCTTGAGCGGCGGCAACATGTTCCAATTTGCAGCGACAACAAAAGCGGCTATTACCTTCCATCCACACCCCAGGAGCGGACCTGTTGTGTGCGCTCCCTGCGCCATCGAGCGGGCGAGATTCTGGCGGCCGCTCGGGCCATTGAAGGAGATATAACGGAGATTGAGGGGCAGGTGTCGCTCGATGTTTGAGGGGAAGTGCTTCACCGTCATAGCGATTGACGGTGCGTTTCTGGACGCCGCCGACCCTGGCACCGACTGCCTGCGCTTTGACGGTCTGACCTGGGAGGAGGCCATCACACTGGCCCGCCTTGCTTTTCGACAAGGATTTGAAATCGTACTATGGCGGGTGGAGGAAACCCTTCTGAGCGAGAGGGGGTGAGTTATTGGCGAAAAACGGAAGGCCCGGCGTCATGATTTATTTCGATGTTCGGGAGGCTTTGAAGTTCCTTTCGCTGGAGGACAAGGGCCGACTACTTGACGGAATTCTCGAATATGGAGAGTTTGGCACAGATCCTGGGTTTGAATCGGGGTTGCTGGGGATGACTTGGGCGTTTATGAAACCGAAACTTGATGCGGACGCGGAGCGATACGATAACGCGATTGCACAGCGAAAATACGCCGTGGCTACTCGGGAGGCAAAAAAGAATGGGGAAATGCTCCCGCCTTTTGAGGAATGGAAGGACGCCCAAGATATCGGACAGCATCACCCGACATCGACCGATAACGGAAGTTATCCAACTACAACAGCAACTACAACAGCAACTACAATAGCAACTACATCATCAACACCAACCACAATGACAGTGGGGGGGTGTGGGGGGAAAATGCAGAGAGAGGGAAGCGAGCCGCCGTCGAAGGATGAAGTTATACGGGATTTCGTCAGACGAACAGGCGGATTTTTTAACTAAAACAACAAAGGAGTAAAAATAATGCTTGACCAAAAGAAAATGGACCGTTTCAAAGAGTGCGGCGGCTCCGCCGCGCTGGAGCTGCGGGGGGAACTCACCGCCGCATTGAAAGACAAGATCAGCGAGACATTGCAGGCCGTCAACAGCTACTTTTCAGACCGCAAGGAAAAGGAAAAGGCGATTGCTGCCCGGATCGAGGAATTGAAGGATCAGCAGGAGGACCTGGAGGCAAAGGTGGCCGAATACGGCCCCCGGCTGGCAGAGGCCACGATTTCCGGCAACTCCGCCGCCCTGGGAGTTATCCAGACAGAACTTGCAAACCTGGAGGCGCAAAAGGCAGCAGTTGGAGCCCAGATCGGCCTCCTGTCCGGTGTCACCGTGTCTGGAGATAAAGAGCGGTTCACCGTAGCCGACGAAAAGGCCCGGGCCCTGGATCGGTTCTGGACGGAGACCCAGGCCGACCTCTCCGCCCTTTCTGCCTTTGCCAACAGCCAGATAACACTCTGGTCTCAGGTGGCGAACCTCTCAACACTTGGCGGCGACATCATGCCCAGGCGTAGTGTTTTTAGAGAGGTGGAGGAAATGCGGCGAGACTTCCAGGAGGTGGAATGATGGGCGCTTACGACTTTTCCCGGGAGCGGATCACGGAACACCTGCAAACGCTCAAAACCGCCGGGGCCACCGTTGACGAAATGGCATGGGCCGGGCAGCTCCACGACATTGTGGAGAAAAACCCCGGGGTACATCTTCCCGACGCAGAGGCCCAGGCGTGGGAAAATGTGATTCTGAACAACATGAACGGAGGCAAAATCAATGAGTAAAAGAGTCTGTTTCTATGGTGAGTGTATGCCCATTCCCGGCGTGGTTGTCCGGGACGAGATTACCAAAGAACCGAAGGAGCGGGACCCCGACGTGAAGAAGAAGCTGGACCGCGTCATTTCTCTGCTGGAGGAACTGGCAAAGGAAAAGCGCCCGGCGCCTGCGGATGTCATGGCCGCGAAAAAGGCCCAGCGGCGGGAAAACGCCCGACGGCTACGGGAGCGGGATGCCAAAGCAAAAAAATATGAAACCCCTGAGGATCGGGTGACCGTTCCGGCGAAGTTTTTAGAGGACGCTATCAGGCAGGCCTACTATGAGGCAGCTTGTGAAAATAGCCAGGCGGCCTATGCAGCCCGCAACCCCCACAAGGCCCAGCAGGACGCCCCCCAGGATACCCGGGTGCAGTATCCCCACAAGCCCCGGCAGAGGGCCCCCTGGGAGGATTGGCTGGCCACCCAGGACGGCGCAAGCCGCTTCCTGATTATCTGCGAACAGTCCCAGGCGGCCTATGAGGCCCGGAACCCGCACAAGAAATAAAAAGACAGCCCCGGGATTGTAACATATGTTACAGTCTCGGGGCGCGCCTACCGTGGACATTATCATTTACATTTTACCACGGAAAGGGGCAGCTTACAATGAGTACCAACGAAGAACTTGCAATGTCAGTCCAGACCGGGGAGCGGGACAAGCTGCTCCCCCTTTGGGGTCAGGTACGGCGCTTTGCCTATCATCAGGCCCGCCGGTGGGCGGCAGCAGGGCGCGGAGGAACTACGGAGGAGGACCTGGAGCAAGAGGCGTTCCTGGCCCTCCTGGATGCCCTGGAGCGCTGGAGGCCGGACGCTGGGCCGTTCCTGCCCATGTACGCATTGCGGCTTAAAGCGGCGTTTACGGCGGCCACCGGGCAGCGAACACAGCGGGACCGCCTGGACCCGCTCCAGGGTTGCATATCCCTTGACGCTCCATTGACGGACAGCGAGGGAGATCCGCTTTACCTGGGCGACGTTATACCAGATCAGCGGGCAGAGGAAGAACTGGAGAGCGTAGGGGAGCGGGACGCGGCAGCTCTGCGGAATGAGGCGATACGGCAAGCGCTGGACACCCTCCCAGCGGATCAGCGCCGGGCGGTGGTGCTGCGGTACTGGTGGGGTGAGAAGGTGGACGCAAAGGCCCACAATAGGGCCCTGCGGGCTCTCAGACGGCCCGCCGTGTCCCGGGGGTTGCGGCAGTACATGACCCCCGTGTAAACCAGCGGAAAACGATAGAAACCACCAGCGGAGGTGATAAAAACGACACCACGAAAAGAACGAGCTTTGCAGGCGCTCCTGGTAAACCGCACCCAGGCAGAGGCAGCAAAGGCCGCCGGGATCAGTGAAACCAGCCTGCGGGAGTACATGAAAGACCCGGAGTTTGTCGAGCGATACCGGCAAGCCTGCGGTGATATGCTGCGGGATGCAGCCCAGCAGGCCCGGCAAGGCATTGCACCGGCCCTGGATGCCCTGCGGGAGATTACAGAGACACCAAAGAACCCACAAGCCCGGATTCTGGCCGCCCGGTCTATTCTGGAATATGCCCTTAAGCTGACGGAGCGGGTGGACATCCTGGAGCGGGTGGAAGCCCTGGAAAAATCGATTGAGGAGGCCGCACAGTGAACCTATTGAAACGACTTTGCCACCTGGAGGCGTTGACAGCACAGGCTCAGGCAGGAAAGACAGCTTTTGTTTTGGAGGATGGCAGCCGGTTTTATGTTGAGACCGACCCGCTCACCTACCTGCTCCAGCATGGCCCCCAGAGTCCCCGGGGCCGGATCGTGGGATATGAGCACCAGGAGAGGCGGGAGGTGGACCCCATTTCCCGCTCCGTGGGTGAGTGTATCAATGAGATGCTGAAAGGAGGTGGTTGAATTGCGTGTGAGAAAATCGGCCCTGCTGGAGTTTATCCGCTCCCGGGGCTCTGTGACGTTCCCGGAAATTGAGGCGTTTTTTCGGGAAAAGCGGTACAAATTCCAGGGCGATACAGCAATGGTTCTTTCGGGCCGCGTCGTGTGGCACAGGTGGTCCCATAAAGCGGCGGCAGCGCTTTGGACTTTGTACCAGGAAGAAAAAATAGACCTGGTAGACGATGAAAAAGCGCCCATCCCACCGCCCAGAACCTGGGAAGAAAACCCTGGATACCCTTACAGGCAGGTAATTATCAAAGCGAGGTGAAAACAAATGGGAACCATAAAAGAAGTTTTCGTATTAGAGGATCGGGCAACCCCTACTCTAACAAAACTTGTTTCTGAAATGACCGCGTCCATGCGTGCGGTTAGTGAAATGACGTATTCGCTTACCAACATCGAGACAGCGACGGCCGCCACTGCAGTAGGAATTGATAGGCTTACAGAATCAATCCAGGGTGTAGGCGATAGGTCTAAACAAGCACACTCTCCCCTTTCTGGCCTGGCAAGCAGCATTAAAAATCTTGCTGGTGCATACCTTGGGATTCAGGGTATGAAAGGCTTTGTCGGCCTTGCGGACACTATGACCCAGACCACCGCCCGCCTGGACATGATGAACGACGGCTTGCAGAAAACGGAAGAGCTTAACCAAATGATTTATCAATCCGCCCAAGATTCCCGCGGAGCCTATCAAGCAACTGCTGACATGGTTTCCAAACTGGGCACCCTGGCGGGAGACGCGTTTAACAGCTCCGCCGAAATTGTGGCATTTTCTGAGCAGCTAAACAAGCAGATCACCCTTTCCGGCGCCTCTGCTCAGACGGCAAGCGGCGCTATGCTCCAGCTCACCCAGGCTATGGCGTCCGGTGTGCTGCGGGGTGATGAATTAAACTCGATTATGGAGGGCTTGCCCACGGTCGCCCAGTCTATTGCCGACTATATGGGAGTCAGCACAGGGCAGATGAAGGAACTTGCCTCCCAGGGCGCGGTCACCGCCGAAGTGGTTAAGAACGCTTTGTTTGAGGCTGCAGACGAAACAAACGATAAGTTTGCACAAATGCCCATGACGTGGTCGCAGGTGTTCACATCATTCCAGAATACCGCAATAATGGCCATGCAACCGGTTCTAAGCGCGGTGAACGCCCTTGCCAATAACTTTGACACCATAGCCCCAGTTCTTGCTGGAGTTGGAGCGGGAGCGGCTGCGGCTGCAATCGGTCTAAAACTTATGGCTGCTGCGACGTGGATTGCCAATGGATCGGCAAAGGCGTTTTTTGCTACGCTACTGACAAACCCGCTTACCTATGTAGCCATTGGCGTGGGCCTGGTTGTCTATGCAATCTATCAGTGGGTGCAATCCGTTGGCGGAATTCAAATTGCGTGGCTCACCGTGGTGGATAATGTTCTTTACGCATGGGACAACCTGAAAATAGGCTTTATGACCGGCGTGTACGCGGTTCAGAACTGGCTGGACTCCCTGTCTCTTGCGTGGCAGGCAACCGGTATCGCCGTTCAAAACTGGATGGGTGATATGAAGGTGGGGGTCCTTAATATTTTACAGGACATGGTAAACGGTGCAATTAGTATCATTAACTGGATGATTGAGCAGGTGAATAAAATTCCCGGTGTGGCAATTTCTCCCATTCAGGAAATGACGTTTGCATCCACGGCAGCGGCGGAGAATGAGGCGGCCAAGCAGGCAAGAGCCCAGGAACTTGCGTCCGCTACCCAGGCGGCGCAGCGGGCTGCGGCAGATCGTGCGAACAGCATTAACGACATGGTGTCTGAGATGGCGGCGAATCATCTTGTGCGCCAGCAGGAAATCCAGCAGAAGCGAATGGAGCAGATGGCCGGCAGCGGTGGCGGAAACGAGAACCCCTATGCAAACCCCTATTCCCCCGGCGCTGGTATGGCTGACGATGTATCCAGCATTGCTGACAGCGTGGGCAGCATCCAAAAGTCCGTGAACATGTCCGAGGAAGATTTAAAGTCTTTGGTGGACGTGGCCGAGCGGCGCTATGTCAATAATATCAATCTTACGTCCCAGGCACCGGTCATCCAGATCACCGGGCAGAACACCGGAAACACGGCGGCAGATCGTAAGAACCTGGCCGACACCATTCGCGACATTTTGGTGGAGCAGGTGGCAGCCGGCAGCACGATAAGCACAGCAAGAGCGTATTAAACAAAAAACCCCCCACTCGAAAGAGTGAGGGGTTTTTCTGTGCGCCAGAAAGGACAGGAAAAGGCACACCAATAAAAGACTGGCTTTATTATACCATAAAGCCCAATGGAACACAAACTGGCGGGGCAATGAGTCCAATTTTGCACCCACCGGAGCGGGACATGGAAGAGGCCGGGGGATGACCCCCGGCCATTTGCTTATTCCTCCACAAAAGAGGCTACGTCATCAAGATCAAGGTCGAACCTTGCTCCAGCGACCACGGCATTTGTGCTGAGGTCATAGATCATATACCCGCCCAGATCGTCGGCGTGTATATTTTTCGTGCGCGACTTGTGGAGGCCGTAGCCCTTCCTATTCAATGCGCGGCGGAGACGTTGCTCCATAGCTTTTTCTGTAAACATGAAAATACCTCCAATAAAATCAGATGTTTTCCATGCCAAACCACGCCAAGCCAAACCACGCCTTGAACCAAAGAAAATTACTGCTGTCTGTCCCGCTCCATTGCTTCATCTATGGCCCGGTTAATAAAGCCGTTGACGCTTTCGCCCTGGGCTTCTGCATGGGCCTGGATCATTGGCTTACGACCTTTTTCAACACGTACCTTGATTTCATCGTATGCTTTAGCGTTGTAGCGGTCTTTGACTGCACTTGACGTTTTTCCCATTACATCACCTCCACAATAATTATACCATAAAATCGTACTGGGTACAGTATGAATATTTGCCAAAACATACTGGGTACATTTGTGTATTGTGCTAATTTACATACTGGGTACAGTATGCTATACTAAGGCCATGCAAGGGGGAACACCCCGGGCCCGGTCAAGGGTGAGGGCATGAGAAAAGCCCTCCTCCGCAGCCTGCCAGCAATAACAGAGGAGAGCCTAAACCCCAAGACCACGGGGGCCTGGTGCATACAGTGTACCACGGCCCCCTCCAAAAAACAAGAGGAGGCAATCACATGGAAGAGAAAGAACGTCGCCTGTTAATCCGCCGCATTGTCCAGATGGTTAAATCCGCGAACCTGGACACCTTGCGTTGCCTGTACCTGTTTCTGGTTCGATGAAATCGAAGGACCAGACCCACGCCACCAACAGCGGGGCGCTTGCCCCCCACAAGAACAAGGAGGAATTTTCAATGAATAAGACCATCACCATTCCCGCCGACCTGCTGGAGCGGGTCAAGACCATCCCCGGGGCCGCCGGAATGACGGATAGCCAGCTTGTTTCCACCTGCCTGGAGGCCGGGCTGGCCACCGCAGAGAAGGAGGGAACGCCCGCCATCCGCTCCACCGTGGCGGAGATCGTCCACGTGCTGGATCGTGCCAACCTGCGGCAGCTATCCCTCATTCTGGGCATTGCTCGGGACATCGTGGGAAAGGAGGCGCTGGCATGACCACAAAGGAAACTACGGCGGAGATCGTCCGCCTGCTGGACCATTGCAACACCCGGCAGCTGTCCCTGGTTCTCCGCATGGTGCGGGTTATTCTGAAATAAGGAGGTGCAGGCATGACCACGGAAGAGAGATACCCCAACTTTGCAAGGCTCACCGCCCTGCTGAACCAGCAGAAGCACCCCCGGCGCACGCTCCGCGCCCTTATTTCCATCCTGGAGCGGGAAGGGGGTGTAGAGCATGACAGAAGCCGATAAAATGCGCCGGTACATCGAGCGCACCGGGGAGAAGTTCCCAAGCACCTACCACCTGAGCATGGGAGAGCTGGAGGCCCTAAAGGGAATGGGAAGGCTGGAGGCCCTGGCCCTTGCCTTTGAGTATGGCCGGGCAAAGGGTTTCCGGTATTCCAAAAAGGTGGAGGAAGCATAACACGCAAGACCAGAGCGGGGGATCGTAACAGGCCCCCGCTTTTCCTGTGTTAATTCAGTAGCCAGCCTTGACACCCCCGGATGTGGCTGACTACAATGAGGCGGTGCGACGCCGTCGTTTGGTAGAGCGCTGGCTTTTAATTTTGACCCTTTATTTGACCCTTTAACCGATTTTCTGCCCTTTACAGCTATTACATGTATTTACATGTTTTTGCGCATTAACTGAGGTTATAGCAGCGGATTTACAGCTATTTACACACAGGAAATTGGATTTGATAATTCGAATCCTTCTCCCGCTGCCAAAAAAACGACTTGCAAAAGTAAGTCGTTTTTTTCTTTGTACAGACCACGAGAATACAGTCAATTGGTAAGACTATGATGGATGCGGGCAGCCTCCATTCTCGTTTTTAATGCAGCAGCCGCCTGTTGGAAACCAATCCAACGGGCGGCTGCTTTTTTTACGCTGGAATTTGCGAATGTCAAACACTGTGTTTGCGAGTGGGACTATTTAGAAAGAAGAAGTTTTGATTTTTTCTTCAATCTCCAGTTCTTTGTTGAGAGGTTCATAAATGAAAAACTGAGACAAAAAGGTAATGTACCAAAATCCTAAAACAGGGACCAGAAGTAAGGTCCAAGGAGCCAAAAGTACGTAGATCATAGCATAGATCAGCTGCAGTACAGCGATCCCTGCCATGCGCCAGGCATATTTTGCAGTGAACAGGATGATGTTTCTCATCCGGTTCAGCGCAGTCTGGCGAAACAGGACCAGCTGCGGCCAATAAAGGGAATTGAGAAGAAGAAACAGGGCGGCAGAAAACAGATACAGGGCAATAGTACCCAGCGACTGAGGCGCCGCAGACCACCAAAAGAGGGCAGCCATAAAGGCGTACATGCCGATCAGCAGACCAAGAACCGCCCCCGGAAGCAAACTCTCCCGGCCGTTTTGACGCAGGCTCTTCCGCCAGGCTGTCCACCAGGACTCCGGTGCATCCCGCAGTCCCCGGAGGACCCCGTCGTAAAGTCCTGCCAGAAAGGGTCCCCAAATCATTCCACCCACAATGGAAAGGGGGATGAGGACCAGAATGCTGCTGGACAGGATGGCATACCCGATGCCTGCTGCCAAAGGAAGTGCGCCTGCTACTGTGAGCAAATTGAGTTTGATCCAGGAGAAAGCATGGCGGGAGAGGAGTTGTTTATAGCGGTTAAATCCCACCTGACGTACATCGGGATCATAGTATGGATCCTCATGGACAAATAAACCCACAAAACTTCCACCTTTCGTTCAACTAGTTCAACGGGCTGTAATGGCAGCCGTCCAAAAACTGCAGCAGAATATTCCGTTCCTGTCCGGTAAAATCCTCCTGACAGGCCAGCTCGGCGCTGATTGCATATGTACCATAGACCGTGAACGCAGAGATCCCGCGGCTGTACGGATTGGTGTCTGAACCGCACTCATAGGCCAGCAAGGTGTACTCCTGGCCGTTGTGGGTCTCATTCCAGGTTTCTGTCACGGTATAGGTCTCCTGCTCTTTGGATATCCACTCATTCAGGTTTTGCTGGGCATATGAAGCGTCGGCGCAGCCAGCTGCAAGAAGATAGAGCTGGGCGTCATAGACCTCCACCTCCTCATTATCCTCATTGGTGTAAGCAGAGGAATCACCGGCCACCCAGGCGGCGTAGTAAATATCCTCTCCGGTCAGCACCGAGTAGTTGTCCAGCAGAGAAAATCCGTTTCCCGGTTCCTCGGCGCCCAGCACGGAACCCAGCATGGTCCAGCTGGAGTCCCAAGGTGTTCCATCGGCAGCTTGTTCAGGGTACTGGCTGCATCCGCTCAGACCAAGCAGGCCTGCCAGAAGCAGAGATATAACCCCGTATTTCCAGCGTTTCACTGGCTACTCCCCCTTGTGATAACATCCCAAAGTGCATCGCACTGTGTGGCATAAGAACAGGTGCGATCGGTCCAAAACCCGCGACGAGCCACAAAAAGCTGGTTCAAAAGCTCCTGACTGTCGCCCTGAATTTCCTGGTTCAGAACTTTTTCCGTGTACTCACCCAGAGAGAGCTGCTGGAGTGTCGGGCAGTCCGACCAGGACAGACAGCAGCTTTCGTAGTCGTAATCTGTTTCCTCCGGCAGACTCCCGTCCAGGCGGCGCAGGACCTGGTAGTTCTCCTGAAAAGCTGCCGGATCCTCCAATAAGAAAAAGTAGCTGTCACAGGAGTCCAGGTCGGCCATCAGTCTGGTGCTGCTGGCGTAGGAGTAAACAGCACCTTCGCCTGAAGTATCGCCCATTACATATTGGTTTACCCGGACTACGACGTGACCATCGCCGTCACAGTCGCTTCCCAAATCTGCCAGAGCAGTTTCCAGTGCGGTGACAGTATCCTCCGGCAGAGCGGTGGAGCCTACATAGGCCACTTGATAATCGGGCGTTACTTGCCCAAAGCCCAGAGCTCTGGCTACCAGATAAGTGGATGCAGCAAGCAGTCCTGCGCCCAGAAGTACATACCATTTATGGTAATACCACCAGTTTGCCCGTTTCTGCCGGGGAGTCAGTTCGACCGCCTGGTCGGGCTTCACGTCCCGGTATTTCCATTTCAGATATTCACTGGCCATATGTCCTTTTCCCTCCGCAGTGAGCTCATGCTCTGTCCCGGGTGGTGCCGCCGGGGGCGTAGCTCACCGGAAGGCAGATCAGGCTGGGCAGGTCGTTTTTGTCCTCTTTTAAAAGAATATCCACACAGGTCTCAGCCAGTAAGGGAATAGGCTGGACAATCGTGGAACACTCCGGAGCGCGTCCCATGTGGATGGCTGTACCGTCAAAGCCAATGAGCTGCACGTCTTCCGGGGCGCGGATTCCCATTTCTAAAAGCATTTTTTGAATTTCCATCGTCAACACATCTGTGCAGCAGAAAATGCCGTCGTAATCCAGACAGCCCTGATGAATATGGGACTGAAGAAACTCCCGGAAGGGGGTGAGGCCGTCGCTGTCCCGCAGGTAGAGTGTGTCGTATTCCACTCCCGTACTCCGGCAAAAAGACTCAAAACCATCCCGGCGTTTGTCCGACTCACCGGCTACGGTGGAGCCGATGCGCAGGAACAGCAGCCGCCCGCAGCCCAGATCCACCAGCTTTTTGGCGGCCAGTTGTCCGCCGCCAAAGTTGTCCGAGGCCACACAGGGCACATCGGGGCTTACATAGCGATCAAAGCTGACAAAGGGGACCTTGTCTGCCACCTGCAGGTCCGGGTTATATGTCAGGCCGATGATGCCGTCCACCTGATTTTGCTGGGCCATGTGGATATAGCGCTGTTCCGCCGCCGGATCGAAGTCGGTGATGGACAGGAACATCCGATAGCCCCGCTTGGTCAAAGCCTGGCAGAGGTTTTGAGCAAGGACAGAGAAGAAGGGATTGATAATATTAGGCAGCACCACAGCCACGGCATAGGTCCGGTTGGTTTTTAACCCCCGGGCATAGCTGTTTACCTGATAGCCAAGCCGCTCAGCCGCCTCCAGTACACGCTGGCGGTAGTCTTCTCCTACCGAGCCGTTGTTGAATACCTTGGATACCGTGCCAAGTGCCACGCCTGCCTCACGGGCCACATCTTTCATTGTCGGAGCGGAACCCCGTCTCATTTGCACCGCCGCCTCTCATAATATGAAACGTATCACAAACATTTCATGAAATTTCATGAACATGATTTCATTATATTCGTGAAACGTTTTTTTGCAAGATGTTTTTTGAATTTTTGGCCTGTTTCCAAATTTCTTTCCAGGTTGCACAAAAAATAGGATTCCTTTTTATGGAGAACAGAGAAGCGAAAAAATGACCTCCAATTGCCTTGACAGATTGCGGAACAGTGGCGTATGATGAGCTTAAATTAGAGTGTAACGTTTCGCCCTGCGCATTCGGGGCGCTCTTTTCTTCAACATCGTGAAACGTTACACACTGTGTGCCGGTACATTAGAACAGAATCAGAAAAGAGGGATAAAACATAGGTGCAGATGTGATACAATGATTTCAAATAGGGAGTGAGACAATGTGAGTCAACAATATAAAACCGCGGCAGGGGTCCTTGCCCCGCACAGAAAAACCCTGGGCCGCCGGATTCTGAACAACTGGCAGCTCTACCTGCTCTTATTGGTTCCGGTAGTGCTGACCATCATCTACAAGTATGTTCCCATGTACGGCATTCAAATTGCCTTCCGCGATTTTAAAGCCAGCCGGGGATATACAGGCAGCGAGTGGGTGGGACTTTATTGGTTTGAACGCTTCTTCAGTTCGCCCACCTGTGTCCGCATGATCAAAAATACCGTCCTCATCAGCCTGTACAGCCTGCTGTGGACCTTCCCCATCCCCATTATCCTGTCCCTGATCATCAATCAGCTCCGCTTCCGGCGGTATAAGCGACTGGTCCAGACGGTACTGTATGCCCCCCATTTTATCTCCATCATGGTGGTCTGCGGTATGCTGCGCATCTTCCTGAGCCCCTCGGGCGGCCTTATTAACCTGATCTTCGGCACCAGCATCGACTTTCTCACCGAGTCCTCCGCCTTCCGCACCATCTACATCGCTTCGGGCATCTGGCAGGACGCCGGCTGGGGCTGCATCATCTATCTGGCCACCCTGGCCAATGTGGATCCCGGCCTCTACGAGGCGGCTAAAATCGATGGCGCTTCCGTGTTCCAGCGCATTAAAAATATCGATCTGCCCGAGCTGCTGCCCATGGCCATTTTGAACCTCATCATGGCCGCCGGCGGACTGATGAACGTGGGCTTTGAAAAGGTATGGCTCCTCCAGACTGACCTCAACAAGGCCACCAGCGATGTCATTGCTGTATATGTCTATCAACAAGGCATTGAAAACGCCAAGTACAGCTACTCCACAGCCGTGGGCCTGTTTAACACGGCGGTCAACATCATTTTGCTGCTTATCGTCAATAAGATCGCGTCCAAGGCCTCGGACGTGGAATTTGTGTAAAGGAGGGGAAGAACATGAACAAATCGCGCGGACTGTCTGAGCGCACCAGCGATATCGTTCTGGTGGCTATCACCGCGGTGGTGCTCATCATCGTGGCCTATCCCCTCTACTATGTCCTCATTGCCTCGGTCTCCGATCCCTACGATGTGTACGCGGGCAAGACCTTCCTGTTCCCCAGCGGCTTCACCCTGGACGGATATGCGGCAGTCTTCCAGGACCCCAACATTGTCTCCGGCTTTTTGAACTCAGTGAAATACACCTTGATCGGTACCGTGTTCTCGGTGACCATGCTCTACATCACCGCCTATCCTATGGCCCAGCGTGACCTGCCCGGGCGGAAGTTTTTCAGCATCTTTTTCCTCATCACCATGTACTTTGGCGGCGGCCTGGTCCCCACCTACCTGGTGGTCAAGAGCACCGGCCTGGTGGGCAGCATGTGGTCCCTGTTCCTGCCGGGCGGTGTTGCCGTGGGCAATATGATCATTGTGCGCAACTACTTCCAGAACAGTGTCCCCAAGGACCTCATCGAGGCTGCCCAGATTGACGGCTGCTCCAAGATGGGTATTTTCCTGCGTATCGTCATTCCCCTCTCCAAACCTATCTTGGCCGTTATGGCGGTTTTCTCCATGGTGGCCTATTGGAACGACTGGTTTACCGCACTGATCTATCTGGGCGGCAAAGGCTCTCCGCTGCCTCTGGTCATGCGGAATATCCTGATCAAAAGTTCCGCCTCTGCCTCTCAGGCGGCTACCATTTCCGGCGGCTATGCGGAACTGAACAAGCTCACCGAGCTGCTGAAATTCTGCTCTATGATCGTGGCGGCAGTGCCCATGCTGGTCATTTATCCCTTTGTCCAGAAGTACTTTGAAAAGGGATTTATGGCCGGCGCGGTGAAGGGCTGAGAAAGGAGAGAAAACCATGAAACAACCTTGGAAGCGGGGCCTTGCGGCCTCCCTTGCGGCCGTCGTATGTACAGCGGGCCTGTCCGGGTGCTCCAGCGGCCTGGTGAACAATGTGAACACCGGGGAGATCAACCCCAACACGGAGCAGACGGAGTTTAATATCATGGGCGGTATCTCCGCCCTGTCCAGCGGCTACGAAAATAATGAAGTGCTCAACCAGCTGCAAGAGAATGTGGGCATCAAAATCAATTGGGAGACCATGTCCGACTCCCTGGCCGAGCAGGTAAACATCCGCATCACCGGCGGCCAGTACCCCGATGCCTTTATGGGCGTGGGATTCTCCAACTACGACCTGGCCCGGTACGGGGATGACGGCACCTTCCTGGACCTGACTCCCTACCTCACTGAGGACATTATGCCAAACCTGTGTGCCATCCTGGAGGAGCACCCGGAAATCCGGGCTGCCATCACCCAGGAGGACGGTAAGATCTACGGCCTGCCCTCCGGCGAGCAGATGACCACCGCCGGCATCGGCGCGGACATGGACGACGCCTGGTCCATCTATACCATTCCCCAGTTCAGCATGATCAATAAGGCGTGGCTGGATGAGCTGGGATTGCCCGTGCCCACCACCCTGGATGAGCTCCACGACGCCCTGAAGGCGTTTAAGGATAACGATATGTCCCACACCTACTATGGAAACGCAGCCGGTTCCACCATTCCCATGTCCACCGGCTTTGATGAGTGGTGCTGGGGCCAGAATATCTTTTACTCCGGATTCGGCTTTACCAACTGGCCCAACGACGTGTGCAATGACCTGCACCTGAAAAGCGATGGTACGGTGGAGTTTGTCTGCGTCTCCGACGCTTACCGGGACTGTATGGACTATTTCCACAACTGGTACAGCGAGGGCCTAATGGATGTGGAGATGTTCAGCCAGAGCGACAGCCAGCTGATGGCCAAGTGCCAGCAGGGCTATGTAGGTGTATCCACCTGGTGGTACATTGACGAACTGATGGGGGACTACGCTGACGACTATGTATTCCTGCCTCCTCTGTCCGGCCCGGAAGGGACCCAGTATGAGGATGTGTGCGAGATCACCATCCGCCCGGGTTCTCCCATTTCCTCCGGCCAGCTGTGTATTACCGGCAAGTGCCAGAGCCCTATCAATCTGCTGAAGTTCTTTGACCAGTGGTACGACGGCGAGACAGTGATGCAGCTGCATTACGGCCCCGTCGGTGTCTACTTCACCGGCCAGGATGAAAATGGTATGTGGATGTCCATTACAGATGACGAGGCCAAAGAGAAATACGGCAAGAGCGCCGGAGAACTGCGCAACCAGTATGAGACCTACGGTCCCAAGCTGATTTTGGCAGAGTACTACCGGGATGTCTTCTACATGGAACCAAACGCCATCAATCGCCTTACCTGGCTGCAGGAGGACTGGATGCCCTATGTGAAGGACACAAGCGTCTATCCGGTAGACTGCACCTTCACCAGCATGGAAATGGAGACTTTGGACTGGCATAAGCCGGACTTTGAGACGGCTGTGCGGGAACAGGAAGGCCTGTGGCTGAAAAACGGCGGTGAGGGCGGCGGCCCCATTACCGATCAGGAGTGGGAGGAGTACAAAGAATTCCTGATCAAGAAATGCGGGATGAACGACCTCCTTGAGGTCTATCAGGCCGCCTACGACCGCTATACCGGAGCGGAAAATTAAGTTTAGCACTCAAATCAGATCAAAGGATGAGGTTCTATGGTTAGCACACAACTGCAAAAGGCACGAGATTTTGAAGCCCAGTATGGGCCCCATATTCCCGCGGCGGAGCGTCCCGCGTTCCACGCTACCCCTACCATCGGCTGGATGAACGACCCCAACGGATTTTCTATCTATCAGGGGAAATGCCATCTGTTCTACCAGTATCACCCCTATTCCAACGAGTGGGGTCCCATGCACTGGGGACACCTGACCACAGAGGACTTCATCCACTGGGAGCGGCTGCCTGCCGCCCTGGCCCCCGACCAGCCCTGCGACGCCGCCGGATGCTTTTCCGGCGGCGCAGTGGAGCTGCCTGACGGGCGGCATCTTCTGATGTACACAGGAGTTCAGCGGGAGCGGGACGAAGATGGATTCCTTCGGGATGTCCAGACGCAGTGCGTGGCCATCGGCGATGGACTCAACTATGAAAAATATCCCCTTAACCCGGTCTTGACCAAAAGCGATCTGCCTGAGGGTGGCAGCGCGGTGGACTTCCGGGACCCCAAGGTGTGGCGAGAGCAAGACGGAACCTACTATGCCGTTATCGGAAACCGAACCCCTGACGACAGCGGTGCCATTCTTCTTTACCAAAGCAAGGATGGCCTGAAATGGGACTATGTCCGCACTTTGGACGCCTGCCACAACCAGTACGGAAAAATGTGGGAGTGTCCGGACTTCTTCCCCCTGGACGGTCGCCAGGTGCTGCTCACCAGTCCCCAGGACATGTACCCCATCGGACTGGAGTTCCACGCAGGAAACAACGCCCTGTGTCTGCTGGGGGATTACGATGGCGAGGAGTTTCACCGCCAGGCGGTCCAGGCGGTGGATTACGGCCTGGATTTCTATGCCCCCCAGACCCTTGTTGCTCCCGATGGAAGGCGGATCATGATTGCCTGGATGCAGAACTGGGCCACGGCAGGGGCAAAGCCCGCGCACTGCCGCTGGTTTGGCCAGATGACTCTCCCGCGGGAACTGTTTGTGCAGGACGGACGGCTGTGCCAGCGCCCTGTCCGGGAGCTGGATACCTGCCGGAGACAGCAGGTGCTCCATCGCAACATCCCGGTGAGCGGAGAAGTGAATCTGCCGGGAGTCCAGGGCCGGGTTGTCGATATGACGGTGACCATCCGGCCTACAGGAAGCGAGGTATACCGCTGGTTCCGCATTCATGTGGCCAAGGACGGCACCCATGACACCATTATCCGTTACCGGCCCAACGAGAGCACGCTGAAAATTGATCGCACCCGCAGTGGTCTGCCCCACGATATCGTGCATACTCGCAGCTTCCTGGTACGGCCACAGGGAGGGGAACTGAAGCTGCGCATCATTCTGGACCGGTTTAGTGTAGAGGTTTTTGTCAATGACGGCGAGCAGGCGGCCAGCTCCGTGATCTACACCCCGCAGCAGGCCGATGCCATTACCTTTGAGGCGGGTGGCCAGGCTCTGATCGACGTAGAAAAGTACGACCTGATTGTTTAAAAAGGCGGTAGGAAGTATGAAGAAAAGTATTGATGTGGCTGCTCTGGGCGAGTTTTTGGTGGACTTTACCTGCAACGGAGCCAGTACCCAAGGCAATCCCTTCTATGAGGCCAACCCCGGCGGCGCCCCCTGCAATGTGTTGGCCATGCTGGCCAAGTTGGGTAAGCGGACGGCCTTTATCGGCAAGGTGGGAGACGACCAATTTGGTCATCTTCTGCGCCAGGTGGGCCTGGAAGCGGGTATCTCCATGGATAGCTTGGTGATGGATGCCCACAGCCACACCACCTTGGCCTTTGTCAAAACCGCGGAAAACGGAGACCGGGACTTTTCCTTTTACCGGGACTCTGGGGCGGACACGCTCCTTACTCCGGACGAAGTGCCGGAGAATGTGATTGCCCAGGCCAAAATTTTTCATTTTGGATCCTTGTCTCTCACCGGTGAGCCGGTACGCAGCGCCACCCAAAAAGCGGTAGCTCTGGCCCAGGCGGCAGATTGTATCATTTCTTTTGATCCAAACCTGCGCCCACCTCTGTGGGATAGTTTGGAGCAGGCAAGAGAACAGATCCATTGGGGCCTTGCACAGTGTGATGTGGCTAAAATCTCTGATGACGAGCTTCTGTTTCTCACTGGAGAGACCGATTTTGATGCCGGAGCAGCCAAACTGAGGGAGCAGTTTCCCAATCTGCGCCTGATCAATGTGACTGCGGGGGCTCAGGGAAGCATCGCCTACTACCAGGGACTGCGGGTATTTCAGCCTGGGGTGACGCTGGGCGGTGTGATCGAGACCACCGGTGCGGGGGATACCTTCTGCGCCTGTGTTCTGAACTTCCTGCTGGAGCATGGCCTGGAACAGCTCTCTTCGGATGATCTGACTCAGATGCTGCACTTTGCCAATGCGGCTGCCTATCTGGTCACCACACGCCGTGGGGCGATCCGCTCCATGCCGGAGCGGGAGCAGGTATTGGCGCTGCTGTGATTTGTCTGAGTTGATGTTCAAAAGCGGAACAGCTGCGCATCTTTGTTTGGAAAATTCAACACAAAACAACGACAGGCATCCGTCCTCAGAAAAAACTGAGGCGGATGCCTGTTTTTTGTTGATGCCTGCTGCATGGGCGGGATGATTGCAGCACCAGTGGTCAGGAATCGGAACGGGTTTCTGGCTGCATGCTCTGACTAAGCAAGTTCAAAAAGTATTTCAGAATGGGATTGTGATCTCCGGGAAGACAAAACGCGCCGAAGGAGAGGAGCGGCGCATCCTTCACGGGGATGTATCGCAGTTTGGACAGTCTGGCATGGGGCAGGTCGGCCATGACTGCGAAGGCGTAGCCGGTCTCCACCAGGGCGGACACCACCTCCTGGTCGTCGCAGAAGAGCACCTCGCCGGGAGCCCGGCCTCCCACTACCTGGCCCTGGAAAGCAAACAAATCCGGGGGATAGGCGGGAGGGCGGCAAGTCGCAATACGGCCTGCGGATTGAAGCTCCTCAATCGACACCTCTTTTTTGTCAGCGAGAGGGTGGCTCTGGCTGCACACGCAGACTACCGGGCACTGAACCAGAGGGTAATACTTCAGCTTTTTTGGTACAGACTTGCGGAAGGAAAACATCAAATTGACATTTCGCTCAGTAAGCAGATTTTCGATGGAGTCAAAGGGCAGCAGCCGCAGTACAGGCAGAGCCTGGGGCTGAAGCTGGCGCAGCTGCTCCAGGGCGGGGCAGAGAATGTGGAGTTCCGGGGTGTTCCGGCAGCCGATGGCGATGCGGCGGAACACCTCCTCCTTGGATTCCTTCATCCGGGCTTTGGATAACCCGCTCAGTTTTAAGATCTCACCGGCGTACTGCGTAAACAGAAACCCTTCCTGGGTCAGGCGCACGCTTTTACTGGTGCGGTGAAACAGTTTGACCTCCAGCTCATTTTCCAGGGTGTTGATCTGGTGGCTGACGGCTCTATGGATTTTGACCATGTCAACTTCTCTTATAAGCACGGCAGCGGAAAGAGCGTGCTGTCCGACATTGATCTGCACATCAAGGCCGGTGAGACCATCGGTGTCATCGGCGGTACCGGTGCCGGCAAGAGCAGCCTGGTAAACCTCATTTGCCGACTGTACGATGTGGATGATGGTGCGGTCAAAGTAGGCGGCCTGGATGTGAGGCAGTACGACATGGAAGCCCTTCGTAATCAGGTGTCAGTAGTGCTGCAGAAAAACACCCTGTTCTCCGGTACCATTTTGGATAACCTGCGTTGGGGCAATCCCGATGCTACGGAAGAGGAATGCGTCGCCGCCTGTCAGGCAGCTTGTGCCGATGAGTTTATTGACCGCTTCCCCGACGGTTACCACACCCATATTGAGCGGGGCGGCGCCAATGTGTCCGGCGGTCAGAAGCAGCGGCTGTGTATTGCACGGGCTCTGCTGAAAAAGCCCAAGGTTCTCATCCTGGATGATTCTACTTCTGCGGTGGACACAGCCACCGACGCAAAGATCCGCGCGGCCTTTGCCCGGCGCATTCCGGGCACAACCAAGATCGTCATTGCCCAGCGCATCTCCAGCGTGGAGCATGCCGACCGCATTCTGGTGCTGGACAACGGCCACATCGACGGCTTTGATACCCATGAGCGCCTGTTGGAGACCAATGCCATTTACCGGGAGATCTATGACTCTCAGGTTCAGGGCGGCGGCGACTTCGACCAGCCTGCGTGAAAGGAGGACACCCTGCTATGAATCCTAAAATGAACCGAGGCAACCCGACCCAGGTGCTCAACCGGGTGCTGCGGTATATGCTTCGCTACTATAAATTCCAATTTCTGCTGGTGGTCCTGTGTATCCTGGTCTCTGCCACGGCCAATGTAAGCGGCACCAGCTTTCCTCAGACCTTGATTGATGACTATGTCGTTCCCATGCTCAACAGCGGTTCTACCGACTTCAGCGGACTGTGGCAGGCAGTTGTCCAGCTGAGCTGTCTGCTGGCTCTGGGCGTGGTGGCCTCCTATGGCTATAACCGCATCATGGTCACCATCAGCCAAGGCACGATGCGGCACCTGCGTGATGACCTGTTCCACCGCATGGAGGCACTGCCCATTAAATATTTTGATACCCATTCCCATGGCGACATTATGTCGGTATATACCAACGATATTGATACGCTGCGCCAGCTTATGAGCCAGAGTATCCCCCAGGTAATTAACTCTGTCGTTACCATGCTGGCCACTCTGGTGGTCATGCTGCGCCTGAATCCGACGCTCACCATTATTTCTGTTCTGACCGCCGTAGTCATGATCACCGTGACCACCAACTTTTCCAAGCTGTCCGGCAAATACTATGTCCAGCAGCAGAAAAATCTGGGTATTGTGGACGGCTTTATCGAGGAGATGCTGGACGGTCAGAAGGTGGTCAAGGTGTTCTGCCACGAGCAGGCTGCCAAAGAAGATTTTCACAAGATCAACGAGGCTCTGCGGGAGAGTGCAGATAAGGCCAACCGCTATGCTAACCTCCTTATGCCGGTCAACGGCAATATTGGCTGGCTGAGCTATGCGTTGGTAGCAATCATAGGTGCGATTCTGGGTATCAACGGGATGGCCGGAGTTACCCTGGGCACAGTGATTGTCTTTGTGGGCCTGAACAAGAGCTTTACTCAGCCGATCACCCAGGTGAGCATGCAGATCAACTTTGTGGTCACTGCTGCCGCCGGTGCCTCCCGTGTCTTTGATCTTATGGATCAAGAGCCGGAGAAGGACGAGGGCTATGTGGAGCTGGTCAACGCCAAAGAGGATACCAATGGACAGCTCTCTGAGAGCACCCAGCGCACCAATGTCTGGGCTTGGAAGCACCCCCACAAGGCGGATGGCACCATCACCTACGCTCGCCTGGAGGGCGGCGTGGTCTTTGACGGAGTGGACTTCGGTTACGACGAAAACAAACTGGTCCTCCATGACATCAGTCTGTGGGCCAAACCGGGGCAGAAGATCGCGTTTGTCGGCGCCACCGGTGCAGGCAAGACAACCATTACCAACCTGATCAACCGCTTTTACGATATTGCCGACGGCAAGATCCGCTATGACGGCATCAACATCAACAAGATCAAAAAGC